>Ga0265797_10002973_pt1 | contig 27757 bp, 21 predicted proteins | sample P2T30metagenome_FD_192433 | JGI IMG/M metagenome (GOLD analysis project Ga0265797, IMG submission 192433) | Plant litter microbial communities from East Loma Ridge, Irvine, California - P2 T30 | ecosystem: Environmental > Terrestrial > Plant litter > Unclassified | place: USA: California... | reverse complement strand
GTGCAGCGCCACGCCGTGGGCCCGCCCCGCCGGCGGCTGGCCGGCCCGCGCCACCGCGGCGTCCAGCACCGCCAGCTCGCGCGGATGCTTCAGCAGCATGGCGCGGCGCAGCGTTACCGGGTCCAGGCCGCCCGCATGCGCCATCTCGTCGATGAAGCTCTCCTTGAAGAACGCGTTCTGCGAGTGGCCGACGGAGCGCCAGTTCCCCAGCGGGACGGGCGTGTCCACCGCCACGTGGGCGATGCGCTGGTGCGGGATCTCGTACTGCATGTCGTACACGCCCTCGACGGTCGTCTTGTCCGGCCCTGCCGCCGGCAGCCCGAGGTTGCGGCGCATGAACTGGTGGCCCAATGCGCCGCTGGCGGCACGGCAGTCCCACGACAGGATGCCGCCCGCCGCGTCCAGCGTGGCGACGAAGCGGGCCAGCGCGGCCGGACGGTAGACGTCGTGGCGGATATCGTCCTCGCGCGTCCAGATCACCTGCACCGGACGGCCCTGGCACTGGCGTGCGATGGCCACGGCCTGCGCCACCATGTCGCCTTCCAGCCGGCGCCCGAAGCCGCCGCCCAGCAGGTGTTCGTGCAGCTCGACGTTGGCCGCATCGACACCGCCCACGCGCGCCGCGATGTCGATGGCGATCGTGGGCGCCTGCGTGGACAGCCACAGGCGCACCTTGCCGCCCTCCACCTGCGCCGTGCAGTTGACGGGCTCCATGGCCGCGTGGGCCAGCAACGGCGCCCGGTACTCGGCACGCACGACGCGGGCGCCGTCCGTTACCGCCGTCACGTCGCCGCGCTCGTGGTAGACGTGGCCGTCGGCGCCGTCCAGCGCCTCCTGCAGCCCGGCGAACAGCCGCGCGGTGGACAGCGTTGCATGCGGTCCCGGTTCCCAGCGGATCGACAGGGCTGCCGCCGCCTGGCTGGCCTGCCAGAACGTGCGTGCCACCACCGCCACACCTGCCTGCGCGCCCGTCTGCCCCTCCAGCGCGCCCGTGAAATCGATCACGCTCAGGACGCCGGGCAGCGCCAGCACGCTTGTCGGATTGATGCCGCCGATGGTGCCGCCGATCGTCGGTGCCATCCGCAGCGCGGCGTAGACCATGCCTTCCGGCCGCGCGTCGATCCCGAATTGTGCGCTGCCGTCGGCCTTGATGCGGGCGTCCCGCCGCGGCGTGGTTCGGCCGATCAGGCGGAACTGGTGGCGCTCCTTCAGCGGCACTTCGTAGGGTGTCTCGTGCGCGGCGGCGCGCGCCAGGCTGCCGAAGCTGGCCTTGCGGCGGCTGCCGTCGTGGAAACAGTAGCCGTCCGCCGTGCGGATCGACGCCGGCGGCACCTGCCATTGGCGCGCGACGGCGGCGATCAGGAGGCCGCGCGCGGTGGCACCGGCCTCGCGCATGGGCAGCCATGCATCCTTGACGCTGGACGAGCCACCTGTCAGGTTGATGCCCAGCTCGCGGCCCACCTTCGCCAGCGCCCACTGCGCCGCCGCTTTCGTATAACCCGCATCGTCGGGGTGGAACGGCAGGTTCTCGCGCATCACGGCCACGTTGGCGTAGATCTTGTCGAACGGTGCCTGGACGATGCGCACGGCGGCCAGCGGCACGTCCAGTTCCTCCGCCACCAGCAGGGGCAGTGCCGTGTGCACGCCCTGCCCCATCTCGGCGCGCGGCACGACGACCGACACGGTATTGTCCGGCGCGATGGCGACCCAGCCGTTCAGCGCGACGGCATCGTTCTTCAGCGCCAGCGGGGCGCTGCCCTCGAGGCGCTGGCGCGGCGGCGCGACGCCCCAGCCGACCAGCAACGCGCCGGCCGCACCGGCGCCGCTCAGCAGGAAGCGGCGGCGCGAAGGTTTATCCGGCATCGGCGCTTCCTCCGGCATTCCAGCGCAGCAGCAGCTCGTCCGGCGCCACGGGCCGGCTGTACAGATAGCCCTGCGCATGGTTGCAGCCGTGGCGCAGCAGGAAGGCGGCCTGCTCGTCCGTCTCCACGCCTTCGGCGATGACGGACAGGTTCATGCTTTTCCCCAGCTGGATGATGGCGATCGCGATGGCTTCGTCGTTGACGTCCGTCGAGATGTCCTTGATGAAGGAGCGGTCGATCTTCAGCGTCTGCACGGGCATCTGCTTCAGGTAAGCGAGCGACGAGTAACCGGTGCCGAAATCGTCGATGGCCAGGCTGACGCCGATCGCATGCAGGTCGTTGATGAAGGCCAGCGCGTCGCCAGTGTTCATGATGACGGACTCCGTCACCTCCAGCTGCAGCCGCTGCGGCGCCAGCCCCGTCTCGCGCAGGATCTCGCGCACCATCTCGATGATCGTGCCCCGCTCGAACTGGCGCACGGACAGGTTGACGGCGATCTTCGGCACCGTCAGCCCCGCTTCCTGCCAGCGCACCATCTGCCGGCACGCCTCGTACAGCACCCACTGGCCCAGCTGGTTGATGAAGCCAGTGTCCTCGGCCAGCGGGATGAAGCGCGCCGGCGGCACGAGGCCCAGTTGCGGATGGTTCCAGCGCACCAGCGCTTCCACGCCGGTCAGGCGGCCCGTGTCGATTTCCACCTGCGGCTGGTAGTGCAGGAAGATCTCGTTCTTCTCGATCGAGCGGCGCAGATAGGTTTCCAGCTGCAGCCGCGCGACACCCTCGCCGCTCATCTCCGGCGCATAGAAGCAATAGCCGTTGCGCCCGCGCGCCTTGGCCTGGTACATCGCCACGTCGGCATTCCGGATCAGCATGTTCAGGTCGGCCGCGTCGTCCGGGTACAGGCTGACGCCCACGCTGCAGGTGACGAACAGCTCGTGGCCGGCCACGAGGAACGGCTGCTCGAACATCGCCACCAGTTTTTCCGCCACCAGCGTGGCGCCGTACTGGCCCTCCACGTCCTCCAGCAGCACGACGAATTCGTCGCCGCCGAGACGGGCCAGCGTATCGCCTTCGCGCAGTTTGCCGGCCAGGGCGCGCGCGACCTGCGTCAGCAGCTCGTCGCCGATATGGTGGCCCAGCGTGTCGTTGACGTTCTTGAAGCGGTCCAGGTCGATGAACAGCAGCGCCAGCGTGTCGCCGGCCCGGGCCGCGCGGTCGATGGCGTGCTGCAGCCGGTCGTTGAACAGCGCGCGGTTCGGCAGCTGCGTCAGCGGATCGTGGTGCGCCATGTGATCGAGCTTTTGCGCCGCTTCCTTGCGTTCCGTGATGTCGGCATAGACCCAGATGCTGCCTTCGTTCGGCCGGTTGCGGTCCAGCGCGCAACCGCTGACGAGGCACCAGAACAGGCTGCCGTCGCGGCGCCGGTACTGGCGTTCTTCGCTGAAGTAGCCGCCCTGGCCCAGCGTGGAATACTGGCGCGCGCCCGCCGTCTCGAACGCGGCTTCGGTGGGGAAGAAGATCTCCGTCGACTGGCCCACCATCTCGCCCGGCGCGTAGCCGAACAGCTCCTCGCAGCGGCGGTTGACGGACATGATGCGGCGGTGGCGCACGAAGCTGACGCCGAACATCACGTTGTCCAGGATCGCGCTCTGCTCGGCCAGCAGCGCCTCGATGCGCATTTCGTTGTCCTTGCGCTCGCTGATGTCGGACAGGATGCCGTCGACCCAGGCCGGACTGCCGTCGGCCGGGATCTGCGGCTGTCCCACCTCCTGCACCCAGCGCTGCGTGCCGGTGGCGTCGACAATGCGGTATTCCGATTCGTACGGCCGGTTCGCGGCGAAGGCGTCCTTCACGGCCTGGCGCTGCGCGCGCCGGTCTTCCGGCAGGATCAGGTCGACCCATTCCTGCGTCGTGCTGCGCATCATCTGCGCCGCCGTGTAGCCGGAGATCTCCTCGATGGCGTCGCTGACGAATTCGATCGGGCCGTCGGGCCGGTAGCGGAACACGGCGCCCGGCACCTGCGTGACGATGGTGCGGAAGCGCTCCTCGCGCTGGCGCACGTCGTCGAACAGCTGGCGGATGGCGGCGCGGGTCTGTTCCAGCTGGCTGGCCAGGCGTCCCAGTTCGTCGCTGCCGCGCACGTCCAGGCGGGTGTCGAAGTCGCCCTGCGACAGGCGGTAGGAAAAGCGCATCAGCTTGCGCAGCGGCTGGATCACACGCCGGTTCAGCAGCAGGATGATCAGCACCAGCGACACCGCCAGCTGCGTGGCGAGCAGGAAGATATACGAGCGCTGCTTGCCGCGCAGTTCCTGGCGGCTGCGCGCGTCGTCCATTTCGACGAGGATGCGGCCGATGCGTTCGCCCCGTACCGTGACGTCGCGCTCGGCGCGGACGACACTGCCCAGCGGCCGCGCCGGCGACGTCAGGTGGATGAACGGGGTGTCACCCTGCCCCGTCACGGCGACCTGCACGACGGCGCTGTCGCGCATGACGGATTCGGCCAGCAGCTGGGCCGAATCCGTGTTCATGTTCCACAGCGACTCCTGCATCCCGAGGGCCAGGATGTCGGCATTGCGCTGCAGCGCCTCGTTCAGCGCCGTGCGCGCCGCCTGGTGCTCGCGTACGCCGATCAGCAGATAGCTGCCGACGATGGCGGGAATGACGAGGCCGACCAGCACGACGACCAGCAGCGAGCCGTAGATCGACGAACCGTACAACGCGGACAGGCGTGCGCGCAGGCCGCGGGTGGGCGTGGTGGTCATGCAGGTGGGCGGCCGGTAAGGGTCATGCCATCTAGGTTCATTGCAGCGCGCGAGGTGAAGTTTTCCTTATGCAATTATGCACGGAAAGGCCCGTCAAAGTCACTCTTGCGCAACGGTGTCAGGGTATCGCGACAACGCCGGAACGGCTGCGGCCACGGCAACGTGGGCAGACCGGCTGCGAACTTGCTATGATCGCCACTCTTTCAAGGAGTTTAACCATGTCGTTTTCCATGTTTTCCGCGTCCGTCCCCGTGTTCCGCCAGATCCTGAACAGCCTGTCGGCCATCCTGACCAAGGCCGAGGCCCACGTCGAGGCGAAAAAGATCGATCCCGCCGCGCTGCTGCAATACCGCCTGTACCCGGACATGCTGCCGTTCACGCGCCAGATCCAGATCGCCGCCGATTTCGCCAAGGGCGCCGGCGCCCGCCTGGCTGGCCAGGACGTGCCCGCCTACGAAGACACGGAAAAGACGTTTGCCGACCTGCAACAGCGCATCGCCAAAACGCTGGCGTTCCTGGACAGCCTGCCGCAGGCGGAAATCGAGAATAGCGCCAACCGCGCCATCACGACGGGCAGCGGCGACAAGACCAAGCACTTCGAAGGCCAGACCTACCTGCTGCATTACGCGCTGCCGCACTTCTACTTCCACGCCACGACGGCCTACGACATCCTGCGCCACAATGGCATCGAGATCGGCAAGAAGGATTTCATCGGCTCGTATTAAGCGGCGGTATTGAACGACAGGAGCGCACCATGCTTTACATCATCCCCGAACAGGGCGCCGACGAGCGCTTTACCGACCTGACCGCACTGGCACGCCGTGCCGACGAGCTGGTCGCGCAGACCGGCGAAATCAACTACGGCATCGCCTACGAATGGGCGAGCGAGACGGCGCTGGACGACGAAAGCGACATCGCGCCGCCCGCCGCCATGCTGACGCGCGTGGACGGACGCTGGGTGCGGCGCGAAATTGTCGCCACGCCGACTCCGGATGGGGAGTTTGCGCTGGAGTTTGGCGACCCCGCCGAGGTCACGAACGGCTGATGCATTGGGGACAGGCTCCTCTTCGGGCGAACGCCCGAAGAGGAGCCTGTCCCCGACGTTACAGACATTCCCCCAGTCAGCCGTTCCGCCGCGGATACCCCTGCGCCAGAATGCGCTGCCAGACGATCTCCTTCTGCTCGGGCGTCATCGACACCCAGTGCGCCACCTCGATATAAGTACGCCCGCAACCGCGGCAGATCTCATCGAACGTGGTGGAGCACACGGCCACGCAGGGCGTGTCCGGGCGCTCCGGTGTATCCTGGTCGGCCATTATTTTCCTTGCGGGGCCGGCTGCGGGAACAGCTTGTCCCAGCCTTCGTGGCCCAGCTTTTCCATCGTCTCGATATTCTTCTCGAAAATCAGTTCCGCCTCCGGGAACGCCTCGACAGCGCGCTCGACGCTTTCCTCGCGCAGCAGGTGCAGTGTCGGGTATGGCGTGCGGTTGGTGTAGTTGCCGATATCGTTCTTGTCGGTATCGGCAAACTGATAATCCGGGTGGAAGCTGGCGACCTGCAGTTCGCCGTCCAGCTGCATGTCCTCCAGTGCGGCATCGGCCACGTCGAGGAACTCATTGTAGTCTTCGAAGTCAGACAATACGCCCGGATGGATGATCAGCGTCGTGTCGATCTTCTCGGCCGGCGTATCGGCCAGCAGCTGCAACTCATCCATCAGCAGTTCCAGCAACTCTTCCGGCGTCGTCGCGTCCGACACCACATAGCGGATCTGCTGCTTGACGTGCACGGCCTTGGCAAAGGGGCAAAGGTTGAGGCCGATCACGGCCTTTTCCAGCCAGTCGCGGGTGGCGGCGATGGCTTGCTCGTGATCGATCGCGGCTGCGCGCGCAGGGGTACTCATGGGAAACTTCCTTGAAAGATTGGGCGTTGGACGCATTTTACGCATTCCGCCGCAAAACCGCTATTTGCAGGCTTCTTATGTTATCTCGCACATATTTTTACGGTATATTCCGACAACTATCCGAAGAAAATTTATTGTAACCGTGCCGACATATTTCTTGACGGCGACCCGACAACGTCCGTACACTCCCTCTTTAAATTGGTAGTCCGTCCGGAAGTGCTTCAAGGCAATGCAGTTCAGCCATCAGACATACTGCCCTGAATCCTGTCCGATCAACATCGACGACAACAATGGAAAGCTATGCGACTCAAGTACACACCTCTGCTGGCGGCGCTGATCATCGCGGTACCGGCGATCAGCCAGGCGGTTGAATCCAGCCCCTCCCTGCCACTGATCCCCCTGTCCCCGGCCGCCAAGGCTCCTGCACCCGAATTCGCCTCCCCTTCCAAACATGCTTCCCGGGCCGCCTCGGAAGAAGCGTTTCGTGAAACCGACGTCTGGAACCGCATCCGTTCCGGCTACGCCATTCCCGACCTGAACAATTCGCTGGTGGCGAAGAACACCAACTGGTACGTCGATCGCCCGGATTACATGGCACGCGCCTCCGCCCGCGCATCGCTGTACCTGTTCCACGTGGTCACCGAGCTGGAAAAGCGCAATATGCCGACCGAGCTGGCACTGCTGCCGTTCGTCGAATCCGCGTTCAACCCGACCGCCGTCTCCAGCGCCAACGCCGGCGGCATGTGGCAGTTCATGCCCGGCACGGGCCGCGACTTCAACCTGAAGCAGAACGCGTTCAAGGACGACCGCCGCTCCGTGCTGGCCTCGACCGACGCGGCACTGACGTACCTGCAGCGCCTGTACGACATGTTCGGCGACTGGCAGCTGGCGCTGGCCGCCTACAACTGGGGCGAAGGTTCCGTGCAGAAGGCGATCGCGAAAAACCGCGCCGCCGGCAAGCCCACCGATTTCGAAGGCCTGGCCGACCTGATGCCGGCCGAGACGCGCAACTACGTGCCGAAGCTGCAGGCGCTGAAGAACGTGGTCGCCAACCCGGCCCGTTACGGCCAGACACTGCCGCTGATCCAGAACGAGCCCTACTTCACCGCCGTCGACAAGACGAGCGATATCGACCTGGCGATCGCCGCCCAGCTGGCCGAACTGTCCGTCGACGAATTCAAGGCGCTGAACCCGCAGTTCAAGCGTCCCGTCATCACCGGCGGCGAGCAGACGCAGATCCTGCTGCCGAAGGAAAACGCGGAGAAATTCCACCTGAACCTGGCCCAGTGGGGCCGCGCGCTGTCCACCTGGACCACGCACAAGGTGACGGGGGCGCGCGAAAGCATCGCTTCGCTGGCATCGAAATTCCGCACGACGCCGGACGTCATCCGCCAGGCCAACAACATTCCGTCGCGCGGCGTGCTGAAAGCCGGCTCGACGATCCTCGTGCCGAAGCTGTCGACCAGCGCCAACCTCGACATCCCTGTCGAGATCGCCGAAAACGCCACGGTCGCCGTCGATACGAGCGAACCGGTCGCGAAACGCAGCAATTACCGCCAGGCCAAGGCCAGCGCCGGCAACAGCAAATCGCCGATCAAACTGGTCAAGGCGCGCGTCTCGCGCGCGGATGCCGGCAAGTCCTCGCGCCGCCGCACGCACAATTAACACCCGAAGCTCGGGGACAGGCACCTTTGTTACGGTCTCCCGACCGTGAGAAAGGTGCCTGTCCCCGACTTTATTCGCGCGCCCTCGCCGCACCGCATTGCCAGGCTTGCAGCCGTGCCGATCAGACCATACAATCTCGGACTTGCGGTAACGGGAACGGCGCGTCTGCAGCATCCTCATACCAATTAGAACAACAACCTGTACTGACGGCCGCGCCCGGAGCGCGCGCTGTAGGCAACTGGAGTAATCATGGCTTTCTTGCAAGGCAAAAAAATCCTCATCACCGGCCTGCTGTCGAACCGCTCGATCGCCTACGGCATCGCCAAGGCCTGCCAGCGCGAAGGCGCGGAACTGGCGTTCACGTACGTGGGCGAACGGTTCAAGGACCGTATCACGGAGTTCGCGGCCGAATTCGGCAGCAAGCTCGTGTTCGACTGCGACGTGGGCAGCGATGAGCAGATCGAGGCGCTGTTTGCCGACCTGGGCAAGGAATGGCAGCATCTGGACGGCCTCGTCCACGCCATCGGCTTTGCTCCGCGCGAAGCGATCGCCGGCGAGTTCCTGGATGGCCTGACGCGCGAGAACTTCCGCATCGCCCATGACATCTCCGCCTACAGCTTCCCGGCCATGGCCAAGGCCGCGCTGCCGCTGCTGAAGGAAGGTTCGTCGCTGCTGACGCTGTCGTACCTGGGTGCCGTGCGGGCCATCCCCTACTACAACACGATGGGCCTGGCCAAGGCGTCGCTGGAAGCGTCCGTGCGCTACCTGGCGGAAAACCTGGGCCAGAAAGGCATCCGCGCCAACGGCATTTCCGCCGGTCCGATCAAGACGCTGGCAGCGTCCGGTATCAAGGACTTCGGCAAGCTGCTGGGCTTTGCCGCCAGCCACGCGCCGCTGCGCCGCAACGTGACGATCGACGAAGTGGGCAATTCGGCGGCATTCCTGCTGTCGGACCTGGCCTCGGGCATCACCGGCGACATCATGTATGTCGACGGCGGCTTCTCGCACGTCATGGGCCTGAACGCCACCGACTATCAATAAGCCACAATAACGTTCGGCGCCGCCCCCGTGGCGGCCTGCCCTGCACGCCTCAGATAACCGTGCAGGGCGAACGAAATTCAGGTATGATGTCGTTTGTGCGTTGCAACAGCGTTTTGATTTTCAACGCACACAACAATAAAACAGAGCAGCTTCGCAAGCCTTCGCGCATCTTATTACTGCGGATTCCCATGAATCCCGGATGACGCTTATAAAAAGCCCCCCGCCCCAGCGTGTCGCAACCTGACACCATCCCGGCGCAAAGCTTTTGTGCCGAAATTTCTAATCTTGCTGTTTAGAGTCATTTCGTTTGGTTGGCGTTGCTATGTTGCGTTCTGCATTTTGCAAGAACGCTGATTTTTACGAAAGATATACATGAGTTTTGAAACTATTGGTCTGAACCCGTCCATCCTGAAGGCCCTCCTGGACTCCGGCTACACCGCGCCGACGCCTGTGCAGGAACAAGCCATTCCGGCCGCGATCGCAGGCAAGGACCTGCTGGTATCGTCGCAGACGGGTTCGGGCAAGACGGCCGCATTCATGCTGCCTTCGCTGCACCGCCTGGCCGGCAACGAGACCGACGCGGCGCAGGGTCGCACCCCGAATCAGGAAAAACAGGCCGCTGCCGCACGCGGCGAGCGCCCACGTTTTAAAGCAGCCCAGCCGAAGATGCTGGTGCTGACCCCGACCCGCGAACTGGCTTTGCAGGTCACCACCAATACCGACAAGTACAGCGTCAACCTGCGCCGCATCAAGGCCGTGTCGATCCTGGGCGGCATGCCTTACCCGAAGCAGATGCAACTGCTGTCGCGCAACCCTGAAATTCTGGTGGCAACGCCAGGCCGCCTGATCGACCATATGGAATCGGGCAAGATCGATTTCTCGGAACTGCAGATCCTCGTGCTGGACGAAGCGGACCGCATGCTGGACATGGGCTTCATCGACGACATCGAGAAGATCGTCGCCGCCACGCCGGAAAATCGCCAGACGATGCTGTTCTCGGCCACGCTGGATGGTGTCGTGGGCAATATGGCCCGCCGCATCACGAAGAACCCGCAGGTCATCCAGATCATGCAGGCCGCCAACAAGCACGAGAACATCACGCAACGCGTGCACTTCGTCGACGATCTGTCGCACAAGAACCGCCTGCTGGATCACCTGCTGCGCGACGAGTCGATGGATCAGGCCGTTGTCTTCACGGCCACCAAGCGTGATGCCGACACGATCGCCGACCGCCTGAACATCGCCGGTTTCTCGGCTGCCGCACTGCACGGCGACATGCACCAGGGCGCCCGTAACCGTACGCTGGACGGCATGCGCCGCGGCAGCGTCAAGGTGCTGGTGGCAACGGACGTGGCCGCACGCGGCATCGACGTGCCGACGATCACGCACGTCGTCAACTACGACCTGCCGAAGTTCCCGGAAGACTACGTCCACCGCATCGGCCGTACCGGTCGTGCCGGCCGGAATGGCCTGGCGATTTCGCTGGTGAACCATGCGGAAGGCATGAACGTCAAGCGCATCGAGCGTTTCACGAAACAGCTGATCCCGGTCGGCACCGTGGAAGGTTTCGAGCCGAAGCGCTCGGCGCCACCGCGCTCGGCAGCCCGTCCAGGCTGGAAGCCAGGCGCGGACCGCGGCGGCAAGCCAGGCCAGCGCAGCTTCAGTAAACCTGGTGCTCCACGTGACGGCGCACCGCGCGAAGGCGGCCACTACCGCGCCGAAGGCACGCCATTCCGCACGGAAGGTTCGACCTTCCGCAAGGAAGGCGGCGGCTTCCGTCGCGACAGCACGGCAGCGGCACCCCGCTCGGACGCACCACGCCGTCCATGGGGCGAGCGTTAATCGCTGAGCAGCGCATAAAAACCCGGGACAGACCCGGGTTTTGAGGCAACACACTGAAACGGCCGCCGGGGCAACCTGGCGGCCGTTTTTTTTGCCCCGCGCATACGTACGCTGCCGAACAGAGCTCGCTGCTGAGTGTTGGCAAACTGGCTCCATGAAAAAGACACTTCTCACCCTGCTCCTCGCCGCGCCGCTCGTCCAGGCCGCGCAATCGCAACCCCAGCAGCCCGCTGCGGCACCGGCGTCCGCGCCTGCGGCACAAAGCCAGCCGCAAGCGACGCAGCCGCCCGACCAGAATTCGCCGGACCTGCGCGCGCAGGTCCTGCTGGACCGCGCCCACTTCTCGTCCGGCCAGATCGACGGCCAGTACGGCAGCAATATGCGGCAGGCGCTGATGGGCTTCCAGAAGTCGCGCGGGCTGCAGGCCACCGGCAAGCTGGACCAGGCTACCCTGGACGCACTGGATGACCGCCAGCCCGTGCTTGCCACCTACACGATCACGGACGCCGACGCTCAAGGCCCCTACCACAAGGTGCCGGAATCGATGATGGAAAAGGCGAAGCTGCCCGCGTTGGCCTATGGCAGCATCGAGGAAGCGCTGGGCGAGCGCTTCCATGTCAGCCCCGCCCTGCTGCAGCAGCTGAATCCCGGCAAGAACTTCGCCCGCGCGGGCGAACAGGTGATCGTGCCGAACGTGCACGCCGCCGCGCCGTTGCCGGCCGCGTCGCGCCTGGTCGTCGATGAGTCGGACCGCACCCTGTCCCTGCTCGACGACAGCGGCAAGGTCGTCGCCCAGTTCCCCGCGAGCACGGGCAGCAAGCACGATCCGCTGCCGATCGGCGAATGGAAGGTCAACGGCGTCGGCCGCAATCCCGACTACAACTACAACCCGAAACTGTTCTGGGACGCCAAGCCGGGCGATACCAAAGCGAAAATCAAGCCGGGCCCGAACAACCCGGTCGGCGTCGTCTGGATCGACCTGTCGAAAGAGCATTACGGCATCCATGGCACGCCGGAACCATCGATGATCGGCAAGACGGAGTCGCACGGCTGCATCCGCCTGACGAACTGGGACGCCGCCAGGGTGGCGGACGTCGTCAAGCCGGGCTTCCCCGTCATCCTGCAAGACTGAACCTAAGGAGCGAGCAATGAAATGGCTGCTGACTTTACTGCTGGGAATCGTGATCGGTGTCGTGGGCGCCGTGCTGTACCTGGGTCGTGATGTGGCCAGTACCGGCACGCCAGCGGCGGGCCCGGCCGTAACGGCGGCGCCCGCCGCTGCACCGCCCGCTGCGCCGCAGGCATCGGCGCCGCCGCAGGCAGCCAACGCCGCCGTGCCGCTGCCAGCGGGCGAACTGCCGGAAGTCGTGCCACCCGCGCCTGTCTCGCCGGCACCGGCCAATGTCGACATGAACGTCAAGCCGACCCTGGGCCCGCTGCTGGTGCCGGTGGCCGGCGTCAGCGCCAAGGAACTAACGGATACGTTCAACCAGGCACGCGGCAGCGAGCGGCGCCATGAAGCGCTGGACATCATGGCGGCGAAGGGCACGCCGGTGCTGGCGGCCGCGGACGGCAAAGTCGTCAAGCTGTTCAACAGCAAGCAAGGCGGGCTGACGGTGTACCAGTTCGACCCGTCGGAGAAATACGCGTATTACTATGCCCACCTGGACAGCTACGCGCCGGACCTGAAGGAAGGCCAGCAGCTGCGCCGCGGCCAGATGCTCGGTTACGTGGGCGTCACCGGCAATTCCGACCCGAACGCACCGCACCTGCACTTTGCGATCTTCGAGCTGAACGCGGACAAGAAGTGGTGGGAAGGCACGCCGGTCAATCCGTTCCCCTATGTAACGGGGGCAACGCACTGACGTCCAGCCGGCCTCGGCCTGCGCTACACTGGCGCCTGTCCTTGCAGATCGAGGTGGCCGATGAAGCAGCTTTCTGTCCTGATCGTACTGACGCTGGCAACACTGGGCGCGCCCGCCGCGCCCCTGCCTGCGATTTCTCCCTCCGGCATCCCGGCCTTCACCGAGGAGATGCTGTCCGCCGATTTCTGGATACGCCGCGCACCCGCCCCGGACGCGGTGCTGCTGACGCCTGCGCAGACCGCGGCGCGCCGGGCCGCCGCGTACCAGCCGGGTGGCGGTTTCATCGATATTGCCCGCCTGCCCGGGAATTTGACGCGAGCGCAAGTGACGGATTGGATCAAGGCCGCTGAGCTGTCACCCGTCAAACTGGCGGTGGACGAACGGGGGCAGCCCGTCACGGAGGCCACGCTGCGGGACCTACGCGGCAACGCGGCGCCAGAGCGCATCGCCGACACCGCGCCCGCCCGCTACGGTCTGGCGGTACGGCGCACGCCGATGCGCACGCTGCCGTCGGACGCACGCTTCTTTGCCGCCGCCGACCAGCGCGATTACGAAAGCCTGACGGCAGGCGTCCTGTTCCCCGGCGAGCCGGTCCTGATCGCCCACACCAGTGCGGATGGGCGCTGGCTACTGGTCATGACGACGCAGGGCCCGGCATGGGTGCCCGCGGCGGACGTGGCCGCCGGTTCCGCCCAGGAAGTGTTCGGGTATGCGAAAAAGGCGCCAGGACTGGTCGTCACCGGCGACCACGTTCATACCGTCCACACGCCGGAAGCACCGGGCGTGTCGGAGCTGGATCTGGACATGGGCGTCGCCCTGCCGCTGGCGCACGTGCCACCTGACGAACCCGTGAATGGCGCCGGCAGCTATGCCTCGCATGTGGTGGAGTTACCGCAGCGCCAAGCCGATGGCCGGCTGGCATTCAGCCCTGCGCTGGTGCGCCGCGCCAGCGACACTTCGCCCGGCTACCTGCCCGTCACGCGCGCGAATGTCCTGCGTCAGGCGTTCAAGCTGCTGGGCGAACGATACGGCTGGGGCCACCAGTTCAATGCGCGCGACTGCAGCGGCCTCGTCAGCGAGGTGTACCGCAGCATGGGGCTGCTGTTGCAGCACAGCTCGGCATTACAGGGCACGAGTAGCGCTTTCCGGCACCGGTTGTTCACTGTGAAGGACACCCACGCCGAACGCGTGCGGGCACTGCAGGCGGCCGGGATCGGCGACCTTGTCGTCGTCCCCGGCCACGTGCTGATGATTGTCGGCCATGTGGATGGGGCACCGTATGTCATTCAGGACGTGCCGTATGCCGTATTCGACGACCCGGCCACGGGCAAGCGCCGCCGCACCAAGCTGAACCAGGTGGCGGTGACGCCGTTGCTGCCGCTGTATGCGGACGACACGACGCTGTACGTGGACGCGATGACCAGCCTGGTCCACGTAACCCGGCCGTAGCCAGCGCTACCAGTGCCGCACGCGGCCCGTGTCCATGTGGACGAACTGCGAGTCCTGGTAGTAGCCCACCCCGCCGCTCTTCAGGGCCAGCGCGGCCTTGTGCACGTTGCGCAGGTCCACGCCGGGAATGCGCAGGTCGATGGCCTTGCCTTCGAGGTGCATGCTGTGCTTGGCGACCCCGCCGCTGGCAGCAGCCAGCTTTTCGTTCGTTTCTGGCGAGCGATACCCGGAAATAATATGGATCACGTTGTTCGTCCCGAACTGGGCGCTGACCTTATTGACCAGCAGCATCAGCGCCGGATCGATCGTCGCGATCGTATTGCTGCGGTGATCGCGCAGCAGCTTGTTAATGTCCTGCAACGCTTCCGGGATGAATTGTCCTTCCGCCCAGAACAGCGTGCGCAGGGTTTCGCCTGTGTGCGTGTTGTAGAAACGCAGGCTGCGCTCGTGCGGCGCCGCCACGGCGGCCCGCGCCAGGGCCGGCATGCTCAAGGCAGAGGCGACGGCCACGGATTTCCTGAGAAATGATCTGCGATTGTTCATGAGCTCCATCATACCCCGGTCTGCCAGACGATGTTTTTATGGCGCGCGGAAATTAGCTGATATATACTTGATCACTCAAGCATCTATCAAGGACACGTTATGACTCAACAGCAAACCGCGGACGGCGCAAGCGACGCCGCCCTGGACTTCTGCCTGCGCCTTGCGCGGGCGCACGCCACCATCATCCGCCGCCTCGATGCCGTGCTGGGCGGCCACCACGGCCTGTCGTTCGGCGACTTCATGCTGCTGCAGCACCTGTCGAAGGCACCGGGCGGGAGGCTGCGCCGTGTCGATCTGGCGGAGCGCCAGGGACTGACCGCGTCCGGCGTGACCCGTACCTTGCTGCCGATGGAAAAGACGGGGCTCGTCGCGCGCATGGCGGACGAGCGGGACGCCCGCGTCGGCTTCGCTGCAATTACGCCGGCCGGCCACAATCTGCTGGACAACGCGATGCTGACGGCGCGCGAAACGTGCGCCGAACTGCTGCGGCATGCGCCGCAGGACCAGCTCGATGCGCTGACGGCCGTCCTCGGCAACATCATCGGGCCCGCCGCATGAGCACGTTGCAAACCGCCAGCCCATGGCGCAACGCCAACCTGCGCTGGTTGCTGGCGGGCAGCGCGCTGTCGCTGACGGGCGACCAGTTCACGCTGATCGCCCTGCCCTGGCTGGTGCTCGGGCTGACGGGCGATCCGCTGGCGCTGGGATTCGTTGTCGCGCTGATGAGCGTGCCGCGCGCCATCTTCATCCTGCTGGGCGGCGCGTTGGTCGACCGCTACTCGCCCAGGGCTGTCATGATGCTGACGAAATATGCCAGCGCGTTGCTGCTTGGCGTACTGGCCGCGCTCACGTGGACGGGACACGCCACGCTGACGGCGGTGTACCTGCTGGCCCTGGGCATCGGTCTGGCACAGGCGTTTGCCATGCCCTCGGGCACGGCGATGCTGCCGCGCTCGGTGCCGGGTCCACTGCTGCAGGCGGCGAACGGCCTGATGATGGGTCTGAGGCAGCTGTCGATGCTGGCCGGCCCGTTGCTGGCGGCCCTGCTGCTGGCGGTCGCGCCGGCCGGATCGGCGGGCGGCACCGACATGCGTGCGTTGGGGCTGGCGTTCGCCGTCGACTGCGTCACCTTCCTTTTGTCGGCATGGACGCTGGCGCGGGTGCGTCCGCTGCCGATCGACAAACCGGATGGCACAGCCGAACCGGTCCTGCGCGCCGTCGGTGCGGGCCTGGCGATGGTATGGCGCGACGTACCGCTGCGCACGTGCTTCCTGTACTGGAGCCTGATCGCGCTGTTTGTCGGCGGCGCCATGCAGGTGGCGTTGCCGCTGCTGGCCAGCGAAACGCTCGGCAGCGCTCCCGCCTACGGCTTCCTGATGGCCGCGCATGGCGGCGGCATGCTGCTGGGGATGGCCGCCGCGATGCTGGCGCCGAAGCTGAAGGCGCTGTCGTTCGGCGCGACGCTGCTGGCAGGCGATGCACTGGCCGGGCTGCTGCTGATGCTGCTGGGCGGGATCGTCGCCACGTGGCAAGGCATCGGGCTGCTGCTGGCGCTGGGCGCACTGGCCGGCTATCTGCAGGTGGCGATCTTCACGTGGATCCAGCGCCGCGTGGCACCAGGCATGCTGGGCCGGGCGATGAGCATCTTCCTGTTCATCTTCATGGGCCTGGCACCGCTGTCGGCCGCCGCCACCGGCTGGGTGCTGCAGCACATCACCCTCGGCCAGCTGTTCGCCTGCAGCGGCGGCGCGCTGATCCTCTGCGCCACCCTGGCCTGGCTATGGACGCCGATGCGCACCATCGCCACAACACCGGAAACAACAGCCAACCGATGAGCTCGCTGACAACATCGGGGTCAGGCACAAAAACTGTCACCGGGCCCGTGCGTGAACCGGCTCAGCTCGTGTCCATGTCGGGGTGTGACCCCAAGGTGGACACGAGCTGGGCCGCAAAAGGGGCGAATGACAACATCGAGGCCAGGCACGAAAACCGTCAGAAGCCGACTCTCGCGTAGATGAGCTCGTGTCCCACCCTGGGGTCACACCCCGACAAGGACACGAACTCGGCCGCGCTACGGACGAGCTCAGTGACAGTTTTCGTGCCTGACCCCGATGTTGACACGGGCTCTGCCGTTAGAATGCGGGCTGGCGTTCAGGGGGAAGCATGGAAACAAAGTGGCTGGAAGATTTTATTTCGCTGGTGGAGACCAACAACTTCAGCCGCTCGGCGCAGCTGCGCCACGTGACGCAGCCGGCGTTCTCGCGCCGCATCCAGTCGCTGGAAAACTGGCTGGGGACGGACCTGATCGACCGCACCACGTTCCCCACGCGCCTGACGCCGGCCGGCGTCGTCTTCTACGAGCAGGCGCTGGAGATGCTGGGTCAGATCAACAACGTGCGCGAGCTGCTGCGCCACCAGCGCGCGGCGGCGCGCACAACGATCGACCTGGCCGTGCCGCACACCTTGTCGCTGACGTTCGTGCCGAAATGGATCACGGATCTGGAAGCGGAATTCGGCGCCATCAACAGCCGCCTGATGGCGCTGAACGTGCACGACGCCGTGCTGCAACTCGTTGACGGCGGCTGCGACCTGCTGCTGTGCTACCACCATCCGCGCCAGCCGGTACAGCTGGACCCGGGCCGCTACGACATGCTGGTCATGGGCCGCGAGGCGTTGCGCGCCTATGCCCGCTGCGACAAGGCGCGCCAGCCAGAACTGACGCTCCCCGGCCGCAAGGCCGCGCCGCTGCCCTTCCTGTCGTACACGACCAACGCTTACCTGGGCCGCATGGTCGACCTGATCCTGGCGGACGCGAAGCCCGCGCTGTACCTCGACAAACGCTACGAAACCGACATGGCCGAAGGCCTGAAGATGATGGCCCTGGAAGGCCGCGGCATCGCGTTCCTGCCCGAATCGGCCGTCACGCGCGAGGTCAAACAGAAGCTGCTGGCGCGCGCCGACGCCGGCGGCAACTGGGAGATCGAGATGGAGATCCGCCTGTACCGCGAGCGGCCGTCGGCGGCGCGGCCGGGCAAGCCGATCGTCGCGCACCTGTGGGATTTCCTGGCCGAGCGCCTGCAGCCGCCGGCGTCGAAACGCCGTGTCCCCGCGTCGGAAAGATAACTTCAAAACCACGTTATGCATTTTTTGCATAGTCGGATGCGCAAGCGGCATTGGCCCGATCCGGACCAGGCATCCTAAGATTCGCTCCGTCCAGCGCCCACGCATAACGGGGGCGTAACGCGGGCTTGCCGCACGCGGCGCACAGAACGCGCAGCGGCCGGTCAGTCCCATAGTCAGCCGCAAAACCAGGAGCCGAATCATGACGAGCCACGCACTGCCTTCCTACCTGAATCCCGACGACCTTGGCCCATGGGGCCAGTACCTGCAGCAGATCGACCGCGTCACGCCGCACCTGGGCTCCCTGTCGCGCTGGGTCGAGACGCTGAAGCGTCCGAAGCGCATCCTGACCGTCGACGTGCCGATCGAGCGCGACGACGGTTCGATCGCCCACTTCGAAGGCTACCGCGTGCAGCACAACATGTCGCGCGGCCCCGGTAAAGGCGGCGTGCGCTTCCACCAGGACGTAACGCTGTCCGAAGTGATGGCCCTGTCGGCGTGGATGACGGTCAAGAACGCGGCCGTCAACGTGCCGTACGGCGGTGCCAAGGGCGGCATCCGCGTCGATCCGAAGACGCTGTCGCGTGGCGAGTTGCAGCGCCTGACGCGCCGCTACACCAGCGAAATCAGCCTGATCATCGGCCCGACGAAGGACATCCCGGCGCCGGACGTCAACACCAACGAACAGGTGATGGCATGGATGATGGACTCGTACGCCATGATCGAAGGGAACCTGTCCACCGGCGTCGTCACCGGCAAACCAATTTCGCTGGGCGGCTCGCTGGGCCGACGTGAGGCCACGGGCCGCGGCGTGTTCGTCGTCGGTCGCGAGGCCGCCGCCAAGCGCGGTGTCGCCATTGCCGGCGCCCGCGTCGCCGTGCAGGGCTTCGGCAACGTGGGCGGTGTCGCCGCCACGATGTTTGCCGAGGCGGGCGCGAAGATCGTCGCCGTGCAGGATCACACGGGCACCGTCGTGCACCCTGGCGGCCTGGATGTCGCACTGCTGCACAAGCACGTGGCCGAAGCCGGCGGCGTGAAGGGCTTCCCGGGCGCCGAGGCGTTCATGGACCGCGACGCGTTCTGGGACATCGAGTCGGACATCCTGATCCCGGCCGCGCTGGAACAGCAGATCACGGCGCAAAACGCGCCGCGCATCCGCACCAAGATCATGCTGGAAGGCGCCAACGGCCCGACCACGCCGGAAGCGGACGACATCCTGAACGACAAGGACATCCTGATCGTGCCGGACGTGCTGGCCAATGCCGGCGGCGTCACCGTCTCCTACTTCGAGTGGGTGCAGGACTTCTCCAGCTTCTTCTGGTCGGAGGAAGAGATCAATGCGCGCCTGACCCGCATCATGCAGGACGCGTTCAACGCCGTCTGGGACGTGGCACTGGACAAGAAGGTATCGCTGCGCACCGCGACCTTCATCCTGGCATGCACCCGCGTGCTGCAGGCGCGCGAAGTGCGCGGCCTGTATCCGTAACACCCGCCCCGTCCCGGCAGAGTCCTCGTAGAAGAAGACGGGCCGCCCCCGAGCGGCCCGCGGCGGAGGAGACAGCGCGGCAGCGAGACCATCTCGCGGCCGCGCTTTTTTCATGTTTGTTGGCTGTCCCACAGACGGCGCCACTTGCCTGTTCGACAATACGGTTCCCACAAGGAGCCGCCATGCATACCCCCATCGAATTCGATCCCCGTTTTGAAGTGCCGGAAGAAGGCGAAGGCGACACGCAGGCCGACCTGCTCGACGTCCTGCACGGCATCGCCGACACGACGTTTCGCGACACGGGCCAGCCGCTGCGCAGCGTGCACGCGAAAAGCCACGGCCTGCTGCGCGCCGAACTGCACGTGCCGCCCGGCCTGCCGCGCACCCTGGCGCAGGGCCTGTTCGCCGAACCGGGAACCTACCCTGTCGTGATGCGCCTGTCGACAACGCCGGGCGACCTGCTGCCCGACGACGTATCGACGCCGCGCGGCATGGGCCTGAAAGTATTCAACGTGCGCGGCGAGCGCCTGCCCGGCAGCGAGAACGACGTGACGCAGGACTTCGTGCTCGTCAACGCGACGACGTTCCTGAACGCCGGGCCGAAATCCTTCCTGACCGGCCTGACGGCGCTGGCGGCGACGACCGACAAGGCACCGGCGCTGAAGCAGGCCCTGTCCGGCGCGTTGCGCAAGGTCGAGGGAATGCTGGAACGCAGCGGTACCGACAGCGCCGCCCTGAAAGGCATGGGCGGCCATCCCGCGACGCATCCGCTGGGCGACACCTACTACAGCCAGACCGCCTTCCTGTACGGCCGCTACATGGCCAAGGTGGCGCTGGCGCCCGTTGCCGTCGGCCTGAAACAGCTGCACGGCGCGACGGTGGACGTCAAGAATAACCCGGACGCCCTGCGCCAGGCCGTCTGCGACTACTTTGCCCAGCAAGGCGGCGAGTGGGAACTGCGCGTACAGCTGTGCACCAATATCGAAGAGATGCCGATCGAGGACGCGGCATCGGAATGGCCGGAAAGCGTCAGCCCGTACGTGACGGTCGCGCGCATCGTCGCGCCGCCGCAGATCGGCTGGAGCGAGGCACTGTCGGCCGCCATCGACGAGGGCATGAGCTTCAGCCCGTGGCACGGCCTGGCGGCACATCGCCCGCTGGGCGCCGTCAACCGCGTGCGCAAAGCGGCCTACGAGATGTCGGCGCGGCTGCGCGAGCGCCGCCGTGGCGCGCCCATCACGGAACCGCGCTCGATCGACGAGGTACCCTTCGGCCCCTGATCTCCTCGTCTTTCGCTTGCTACAATGCGCGCTGGCCGGTGCGCCGCCACGAGCGGCGCGCCGGCTTTCCCATAACAATCGGAGATACCGAATGAGATTTCGCCTGCTGGTAACCGGCGCCGCCCTTGCGGCCAGCGCCGCTGCCATCGCCGCGCCGCGCGGCCTGACCGTCGAAGACCTGGTGAACATGGAGCGCGTCGGCAGCCCCGTGCTGTCGCCGGACGCGTCGCGTGTCGTCTACACCGTGCGCAGCACGAACATGGAAAAGAACCGCGGTAACACGCAGCTGTGGATGATCGACCTGCGCGACAAGAACCGGTCGCCGCGGCAATTGACGTCGCACGACGCCAGCGCCAGCGATCCGGAGTGGTCCGCCAAGGGCGACGCCATCTACTTCCTCTCCGCCCGCGGCGGTTCGCCGCAGGTGTGGCGCCTGCCGACGGGCGGCGGTGAAGCCACCAGGGTCACCGACCTGCCGCTGGCCGTGGACAGCTTCCGCGTCTCGCCAAATGGCAACCGCCTCGCCGTCACGCTGGCCGTGTTCCGCGACTGCGCGGATCTGGCGTGCAGCAAGAAGCGCGGCGACGAGCAGGAAAAGAACAAGGCAACGGGCAAGCTGTATGACGCCATGTTCGTGCGCCACTGGGACACGTGGAACGACGGCCGCCGCAACGTGCTGTACTCGGTGCCGCTGGATGGCTCGCGCAAGGCAGCATCAAGCCCCGTCAGCCTGTCCGGCACGCTCGATGGCGACGTCACGTCGAAGCCGTTCGGCGACCGCAGCGAATACACGTTCAGCCCGGACGGCCAGCGCATCGTCTTCGCCGTGCGCGTGGCCGGCAAATCCGAAGCCTGGTCGACCAACTTCGACCTGTACGAAGTGCCGGCCGCGGGCGGCGCCGCACCGCGCAACCTGACGGCCGACAATCCGGCATGGGACACCAAGCCGTCGTTCTCGCCGGACGGTAAAACACTGGCATACCTGGCGATGAAGCGCCCCGGCTTCGAAGCGGACCGCTTCCACCTGGTGCTGCAGGATGTCGCGACCGGCAAGAAACGCGTGCTGGCCGAGAACTGGGACCGTTCGATCGCCGATTACCGCTGGCGTGCCGACGGCAAGGTACTGCTGGCCAACGCCGACGACATCGGCCAGCACCGCCTGTTCGCCATCGACGCCGGCAACGGCAAGGTGACGGCGCTGACGGGCAAGGGCTACGTGGCGGACTTCGACACGCGTGGCGACACCGTGGTGCTGTCGCATGCGTCGCTGACCGGCGGCGCGCAGCTGTACAAACGCGACACCAGCGCCGGCGGCGAGCAGACCGGCACGCAGCTGACCCACCTGAACGCGTCGCGCCTGGCGGACGTGCGCATGGGCGAATACGAACAGTTCTCGTTCGCCGGCGCCAACGGCGAAACGGTGTACGGCCACGTGATGAAGCCATGGAACGCGCAGCCGGGCCAGAAGTATCCGGTTGCCTTCCTCGTCCATGGCGGCCCACAGGGCAGCTTCGGCAACTCGTGGAGCTACCGCTGGAACCCGCAGGTCTACGCGGGCGCCGGCTACGCCACGGTGTTCATCGACTTCCACGGCTCCACCGGCTACGGCCAGAAGTTCACGGATGCGATCAGCGGCGACTGGGGCGGCAAGCCGCTGGAAGACCTGAAGAAGGGACTCGCCGCGGCCGGCCAGAAATTCCCCTGGCTGGACACGGCCAACGCCTGTGCGCTGGGGGCCTCGTATGGCGGCTACATGATGAACTGGATCGAGGGGAACTGGAGCGACGGCTTCAAGTGCATCGTCAACCACGACGGCGTGTTCGACCAGCGCGGCATGGGCTACTCCACCGAGGAGCTGTGGTTTACCGAATGGGAAAACGGCGGCACGCCGTACGACAACCCGGAAGGCTACGAGAAGTTCAACCCGGTCCACCACGTCGCCAAGTGGAAGACGCCGATGCTGGTCATCCAGGGCGACCTCGATTTCCGCATCCCGACGGCACAGGCCCTGGGCACCTTCAGCGCCCTGCAGCGCCGCGGCATCGAGAGCAAGCTGCTGGTCTTCCCGGACGAGAACCACTGGGTACTGAAACCTGCCAACTCGGTGCAGTGGCACCATACCGTGATCGGCTGGCTGGATGATCATCTGAAGCAGAAGTAAGAGCGGCTGTAACATGCACAGGCACCCCGGCGGCAGCGCCCGGGTGCCTGTTTTTCATGGCCAGGCGCAGCGATGCAGTCTCGACAAGGCGCAAATACAACGGATCAGTAGTGAACATAGGATAAGAAACGGCGGTTTTGCCACAGCTCTGCGTTATGCTCGTAGGAAATAACCTACATCATCCGTTGGCCATGAAAAACCTGACATTCAAGCAAAAACTCTGGATTCCCCTCCTCTGCAGCCTGCTGTGCATCACCGCCATCTTCCTCTACGAGGCGGTGCAAATCCGCAACGTGCGCATCGAGGAGCGCAAGCACGATCTCGAGAACATCGTCGATACCGCCATGTCCGGCGTGAAAATGTACGCCGAGCGCGCCAAGGCGGGCAAGATGACCGAGGCGGCGGCCAAGGAGGAAGCCAGGACTCTGCTGCGCACCCAGCGCTATGCGACCGACGGCTACATGTCGATCATCGACAGTAAGGGCACCCCAATCATGAATCCCACCGCGCCGGACTCGGAAGGCAAGAACCGGTGGGACTTCCAGGACAAGCGGGGGAATTACCTGTACCGCGATATCGCTGCCGTCGGCAAGTCCGCAGCCGGCGCCGGCTTCGTCGAATACTGGTGGGTCCGCCCCAACAGCAAGGAACCGGTGCCGAAGCTGTCGCGCGTGGCATCCTACCAGCCGTGGGACTGGAATCTGGTCACGGGTGTCTACATGGACGACATCGACGAGGCGTTCCATGCCGCGCTGCTGAAGTCCGCCGTGGCGCTGCTGCTGGTGTGCGGCGTGCTGGCTTCCATCGTTGGCGCCGTCAACCGCAGCCTGCAGCGCACCATTGGCGGCGATCCCGGCTATGCGGAAACCATCGCCACCTGCATCGCGGCCGGCGACCTGTCCGTTACCGTGGAGACGGCAGCCAACGATACCGGCAGCATCCTGTTCGGCATGAAGACGATGCAGGCCAACCTGGCACAGACGATCGGCGCCATCCGCCGCAGTGCCGACACGATCGCCACCGCGTCCGCCGAAATCGCCAGCGGGAATATGGACCTGTCGGCGCGCACGGAGTCGCAGGCTTCCGCGCTGGAGGAAACGGCGGCATCGATGGAGGAGCTGACGTCCACCGTCAGCCAGAACGCCCAGAACGCCACGCAGGCCAATGAGCTGGTGCAGCGCGCGTCCGCCGTGGCGCAACAGGGCGGCATGGTCGTGTCGCAGGTGGTCTCGACGATGGAGACGATCAACGCTTCGTCGCGCAAGATCGTCGACATCATCTCCGTCATCGACGGCATCGCGTTCCAGACCAATATCCTGGCACTGAATGCGGCGGTCGAAGCCGCCCGTGCCGGCGAACAGGGGCGCGGCTTTGCCGTCGTCGCTTCCGAAGTGCGCAACCTGGCGCAGCGCAGCGCCAGCGCGGCCAAGGAAATCAAGGAACTGATCAACGCTTCCGTCGACAGTGTCAGCACCGGCACCACGCTGGTGGCGCAGGCGGGAACGACGATGGACGAAGTGGTGGACAGCGTCGGCCGCGTCACGCAGATCATGGCGTCGATCGCCGACGCGTCGACGGAGCAGAGCACCGGCATCGGCCACGTCAACGAAGCCATCACGTCGATGGACACGGTCACGCAGCAGAATGCGGCACTCGTCGAGGAGGCTGCGGCCGCCGCGGCCAGCATGCAGGATCAGGCGGCGCAGCTGGCGCAACTGGTGGCCCGCTTCACACTCGAAGGCGGCGCGCCGGCCGCACGTTCGGTGCCACGCCTGGCCGCCTGAGCGGCGCCCGCTATTTCCAGGCGCAGGTGCGGAAGCCCGAGAAGATGTCGTCCCGTTCCGGCTTGAAGAAGTTGCGGAACTTGGCCGAGCCGAAGCGCGACGGCGTGGCAAACGATGCGCCGCGCAGCACCTGGTGCGTGCCGAACCACGGCTGCGAATATTCGCGGTAGCGGTCCGGCACGAAACCGGGGTACGGCTCGAACGGCGACGCCGTCCATTCCCACAACTGGCCCCAGCGCAGCGCGGGGTGGCCGTACAGCGCCGCATATTCCCATTCGGCCTCCGTCGGCAGGCGCCGGTTGGCCCACGCACAGTAGGCCTGCGCTTCGTACAGGCTGACGTGGCGCACGGGTTCGTGCGGCGCCAGCGTGGCGGGACGGCCGAAGCGCACGGTAATCCAGTCGCCGCCGTTGCGCTGCCAGTAACGGGGCGCCGAGCGTTCCTGCCGCATCAGCCAGGCCGCGCCGGCGTCGCTCCAGAACTGGCGGTGATCGTAGCCGCCATCGGCCATGAAATCCATGTATTGGGCATTCGTCACCAGCGCGCCATCCATGCGGAACGGCTCCACCCGCACGGCGTGCGCCATCTTCTCGTTATCGAACAGGAAGCCGTTGGCATCCGGTCCGCAGCCCAGCTGGATCGTCCCGCCCGGGAAGCCGATTTCGCCCGGCGCCACCGGCGTCGGTTCGCCCTGCATCAGGTGCGCCGGCGCCGGCAGGCCCAAGGTCTGCAGCGTGTACAGGTACGCCTCGCCATGCATGTCCTCGTGCGCCAGCGCCAGCCGGTACGGATACAGCGCCGCATCCGTGTTCGGCTCGCGCGACAGCTTGTCCAGCATGCGGTCCAGCACTTCGTGGCAATAGGTTCTCACGCCGCCGGGACTGGGGAGATCCAGGTTCCAGCGGCTGCGGTGCGGCACCGTGTTCGAATCGAACCAGTCGTCGCCCTTGCTCAGCAGGGATGACGATTGCGCATCGGCGGGATGGCTGGACAGCGCCTCGCGCAGCACGAACCACTCGGCAAACCACGCCGTATGACCCAGCTCCCACAGCGGCGGATTGATGATGTTCAGGTACGGCACGTTGTGCGCGACGTCCAGCCCCGCCGCGGCGAAGCAGTCGAAAAGGCCGAGCGTATAATGCCGCGCGTTCGTCAGCGCGTCGGCAAGCTGCTGGGTGCGGGCGTAGCGGAATGAGGCGGTAATGGAATTCATGGCACGATTGTAACGAATACACTTCAACTGAGCGACCACGCTGCGCAGATGGCACCACCTCCCCTCGTTTGTATCGTCAGCCCGGCGCTGGCCGCCGCCAACAACGGCAACTGGCAGAGCGCCGCGCGCTGGGCGCGTTTCCTGCGCACGCGCTATCGGGTGGCCGTCGTCCAGCAGTGGCGGCCAGACACCTCACCCGCGCCGGACCTGCTGATCGCGCTGCACGCGCGCCGTTCCGCCGATTCGCTGGCTGCCTTTCATGCGGCGCACCCGGACCGCCCCACCATCCTGCTGCTGACGGGCACGGACCTGTATCGCGACATCCATGCCGATGCGGCCGCGCAGGCGTCGCTGGCCTGCGCCACCCGACTGGTGCTGCTGCAGGACGCCGGCATCGACGAACTGCCGCCGCCGCTGCGCGCCAGGGCCACTGTCATCTACCAGTCCGCGCCCAGCCTGCAGCCGTGGACGACGCCACGCCGCCATGCGGACATCGCCATGATCGGCCACCTGCGCGACGAGAAAGATCCTCTGACCTTCATGCGGGCGGCCGCGCTGGTGACGGCGCCGCGCGCGCGCCTGCTGCACATCGGCGGCGCCCTCGATGCCGCGCTGGGCGAACAGGCGCTGGCGACGGCGGCACGCGAGCCCCGCTACCGCTGGTTGGGCGCCCTGCCCCGCGCGCAAACGCGCCAGCGGCTGCGGCGCTGCCATGCGATGGCGCTCTGCTCGCGCATGGAGGGCGGCGCCAACGTCATCATCGAGGCCGTGACGAGCGGCGTGCCGGTGCTGGCCAGCGATATTTCCGGCAACCGCGGCATGCTGGGCGCCGATTACGCCGGCTATTTCCCGCCCGGCGACGCGGCCGCGCTGGCGCGGCTGATCGACCGCACCATTGCCGACCCGGCCTTCCACGCGGCGTTGCGCACGCAATGCGCCGCGCGTGCCGCGCTGTTCGCGCCGGACACGGAGCGGGCAGCCTTGCTGGACTTGGTGGATAATCTGGTGCTTACTAATCTGCAGCTTACTACTTCCCACACGACATAACATCATGGCAACTGAACCGATCAAACTGACTTCCTTCTCGCACGGCGGCGGCTGCGGCTGCAAGATCGCCCCGGGCGTGCTGTCCGAAATCCTGAAGAATTCGCACGGCTTCCCCGTGCCGAAGGAGCTGCTGGTCGGGATCGAGACGGCCGACGACGCGGCCGTCTATAAGCTCAACGACGAACAGGCGCTGATCGCCACGACCGACTTCTTCATGCCGATCGTCGACGATCCGTTCGACTTCGGCCGCATCGCCGCCACCAACGCCATCTCCGACGTGTATGCGATGGGCGGCACGCCGATCATGGCACTGGCCCTGGTCGGCATGCCCGTCAACAAACTGCCCATCGAGACGATCGGCCAGATCATCAAGGGCGGCGAGTCGATCTGCGCGGAAGCGGGCATCCCGATCGCCGGCGGCCACACGATCGACTCGGTCGAACCGATCTACGGCCTGGTCGTCATGGGCCTCGTGCACCCGTCGAAGATCAAGCGCAATGCGGATGCGCGCGCCGGCGACGTGCTGGTGCTGGGCAAGCCGCTGGGCGTGGGCGTGCTGTCGGCCGCGCTGAAAAAGGACGTGCTGGGCGCGGAGGGCTATGCCGCCATGATCGCCAACACGACCAAGTTGAACAAGCCGGGCAAGGCGCTGGCCGATCTGCCGGGCGTGCATGCGATGACGGACATCACCGGCTTCGGCCTGCTGGGTCACCTCCTGGAACTGGCGCGCGGCGCCG
>Ga0265797_10002972_pt1 | contig 27757 bp, 26 predicted proteins | sample P2T30metagenome_FD_192433 | JGI IMG/M metagenome (GOLD analysis project Ga0265797, IMG submission 192433) | Plant litter microbial communities from East Loma Ridge, Irvine, California - P2 T30 | ecosystem: Environmental > Terrestrial > Plant litter > Unclassified | place: USA: California... | reverse complement strand
TCGCCCAGCCAGACGGCGTTCTTGTGTTCGTCGGCGAGGATCTGGATTTCCACGTGGCGCGGATTTTCCAGGTACTTCTCCATGTAGACTTCCGGATTGCCGAAGGCGGTGCCGGCTTCGGTCTTGGTCATCGCCACGGCGTTCAGCAGCGCCGCTTCGGTGTGGACGACGCGCATGCCGCGCCCGCCGCCGCCGCCAGCCGCCTTGATGATGACCGGGTAGCCAACCTTGCGCGCGGTCTGGATGATCTCTTTCGGATCCTCGGACAGGGCGCCTTCCGAACCCGGCACGCAGGGCACGCCGGCGCGGATCATGGCCTGCTTGGCCGAGACCTTGTCGCCCATCAGGCGGATCGAGTCGGAACGCGGGCCGATGAAGACGAAGCCCGATTTCTCCACGCGCTCGGCGAAGTCGGCGTTTTCCGACAGGAAGCCATAGCCCGGGTGGATGGCTTCGGCGTCGGTCACTTCGGCGGCGCTGATGATCGCCGGCATGTTCAGGTAGCTCAGTGCGGACTGCGCCGGACCGATGCAGACGGACTCGTCGGCCAGCTTCACGTACTTGGCGTCCTTGTCCGCCTCGGAGTGAACGACCACCGTCTTGATGCCCATTTCGCGGCAGGCGCGCTGGATACGCAGCGCGATTTCACCACGGTTGGCGATGAGGATTTTTTCAAACATGGTTAGCTTGGGTAGATGAGAGAAGCCGGCGTCGGGCGCCGGCCTGGGTTCGGATCAAAAGGCCGCGTAGACATCACGGCCGGCGAGGCTGGATCAGCCGATCACGAACAGCGGCTGGCCGAATTCGACCGGCTGGCCATTTTCCACCAGGATCTTGGTCACAACGCCCGACACATCGGCGTCGATTTCGTTCAGGAGCTTCATCGCTTCGATGATGCAGAGGGTATCGCCTTCCTTGATGTTGGCGCCCACTTCCACGAAAGCCGGTGCGCCTGGCGCCGACGAACGGTAGAAGGTGCCGACCATCGGCGACTTGACGACGTGGCCGGTTTCGGCGGCAACGGCCGGGGCTGCTGGTGCTGCCGGAGCAGGCGCTGCGGCAGGGGCAGCCGGCGCCGAGAACTGCTGCACGCCCGCGGACGGCATCATGACCATCTGGCCTTGGGGCATTGCGGACGACTTGACGATGCGGACCTTGCTTTCGCCTTCGGTCACTTCGAGTTCAGCGATGTCCGATTCGGCGACGAGGTCGATCAAAGTCTTGAGTTTACGAAGATCCATGTAGAACCCCTTGGAATTATTTGTGTTGTAAGAGTAAGCGAAGCGCCAAAAGAGGGCGCATCCGCGCATGATGCATGAAGTTGACGTAGATTAACGCTATTTAAGCGCAAAGTCGATGGCAAACCGATATCCGTCCACGCCCATGCCGCTGATCGTTCCGCGTGCGATCGCCGACAGGTACGAGAAGTGACGGAACTCTTCACGCTGGTAAATGTTTGAGATATGTACCTCAATAAACGGGATCGCCACGGCGGACAGCGCATCGCGCAGTGCCACGCTCGTATGGGTGAGCCCGCCAGGATTGATGACAATCGCGTCCACGCCCTCGGTCCGGGCAGCGTGGATGCGGTCGATCAGCGCACCTTCGTGGTTGCTTTGAAAGCAGGAAAGCGATCCGCCCGCGGCAATGGCCTGGGCCGTTGCCGCGCTTTCGATGTCGGCCAGCGTTGCAGCGCCGTACACCGCAGGCTCGCGGGTCCCCAAAAGATTCAGGTTGGGACCGTTCAGCAGCAGTAGCTTTTTCGCCATGTTTTTGTAGAGTCTATGCTCGAAAGTGACGCATTTTGCCGTCAACAAGGGGTATTGGCAAGCAATAAAATTCTGTGCGGATAAGGGTGACTTGGGCGCAGATCGGAAAAGAACGACCGTTCGCGCGCCCCGCGGCGTTCCCTGCCGTACAAGCCTACAGCGCCGCCAGGTCCGCCTTCAACTCGTCGAACTTGAGTTTGCCCAGGTAGGTCTTCTTTACCTGCCCGTCAGCGCCGATCAGCACCGTGAAGGGCAGGCCGCCGTTGGTATTGCCGAAGCCGCGCGACAGTTCCGTGCCGTCCATGCCGCCCACGTACAGCGGATACGCGATGTGGTGCCTGGTGGCGAACTCGCTCATGGCCGATGGCGAATCGATGCCGATGCCGATCACGTTGTAGCGCCGCTTTTCTCCCGCCTTGGCTTCTTCGTTCGCCAGCGCCGACAGCTCGGGCATTTCCTGTACGCAGGGGCCGCACCATGTGGCCCAGAAATTCACCAGCACCGGCTTGCCCTTCCATTTTTCCAGCGACTGCGGCTGGCCGGACAGGTCGTTCAGCGACTGCGCATATAAGTTAGTGGAGGCGGTGTGGGCCGCCCCGCCGGCCGGGGCCATCGCGGTCGTGACGGGCGCCGCTGCCGGTTGCGGCTGGGTCTTGTAGCCCCAAAAAGCGCCGAGCGCGCCAAAGACCACGGCCACGGCCGCGAGTACTGCCAGCTTCTTGTTCTTCATTCGTCCTGTTCCAGAGATTCGTCGGTCGTCATCAAGGCGCGCAGGCCGGCCGCGTCGACACGCTGCAGGCGGCCATCGGCACGCGGCTTGAGTGCGCCACGCAAGTCATGATAATCGTAGAGCTCAGCGTGGACGGCTTCCTTATGCCACAGGAAGCTCACCGTTTCAACCGGATCGTGGCGTGCGCCCTTGAAGTGCGGCGTTTCCGAGATGTCGATGTTCACGTTCCGGCCCAGGAGAAAGATCTCGACTTCCTTGGCGCTGTCGGCAAAGAGTTGCAGATGGATGTCGTCGTGCTCGCCGGCGGTGCCGTTCAGCACCGCGCCGGTCAGGTAGGGGTTGAACGCGGCCAGCGCATCCATCACCTGCAGGGCGATCGTACGCAGGCGCAGCAGGCGCTCGGCCTGGGCGCCACCGCCAAACAAGGCCTGGTACTTGCGCACCTCGTCCTCGATCTGCAGGTTGTCGGGCATCAGGTTCGGGGCCGGCTGGTCCACGCCCAGCACCTGGCGCGCGGCCTTGCGGCGGGCGGTGGCGTAGTCGGCGCCGTCCTGGGCGATCATGCGGGCGGCCGTGGCGGCGATCTCCAGGCGCAGCTGGAATAGGTCATTGTTCTGGCTTGGCATCATGAGGACGATCATACTCTTGAACGAAAAATGGCATCGCGTCGGTTAGAATCCGGTATTCGCTTTCATACCCACGACCATGCACATTCATATCCTCGGCATTTGCGGCACCTTCATGGGTGGCCTGGCGGTCCTGGCCAAGGAGGCCGGCCACCGCGTGACCGGTTGCGACGCCAACGTCTATCCTCCGATGAGCACCCAGCTCGAAGCCCAGGGCATCGAGCTGATCCAGGGCTACGGGCCGGAGCAGGTGGCGCTGGCGCCGGACCTGTACGTGGTCGGCAACGTGATGACGCGCGGGAACCCGCTGATCGAGGAAATCCTGAACCGCGGCCTGCCGTACATGTCGGGACCGCAGTGGATCGGGGAACATATTCTGCGTAATAAATGGGTGCTGGCCGTGGCCGGTACCCACGGCAAGACCACGACCTCGTCGATGCTGGCCTGGATCCTGGAAGACGCGGGCTACTCGCCGGGCTTCCTGATCGGCGGCGTGCCGATGAATTTTGGTATTTCGGCGCGCCTGTCGGGCGAAGCGGATTCTGATTTCTTCGTGATCGAGGCCGATGAATACGACACCGCCTTCTTCGACAAGCGTTCCAAGTTCGTGCACTACCACGCCAAGACCGCCGTCCTGAACAACCTGGAATTCGACCACGCCGACATCTTCCCCGACATTGGCGCCATCGAAACCCAGTTCCACCACCTGGTGCGCACCGTGCCGGGCGTGGGCCGCCTGGTGGTGAACGGCGACGAAGCCTCGCTGGCGCGCGTGATCAAGCGCGGCTGCTGGAGCGACAAGGAAAGCTTCGGCAGCTCGGACGGCGTCAACTGGACCATGGTCGAGCACCCGGGCGGCGCCAGCTTCGACGTGGTGTTCAACCACGAAGTGCAGGGCACCGTGCACTGGGAACTGAGCGGCAAGCACAACCGCTCGAATGCACTGGCCGCGATTGCCGCCGCCCGCCATGTGGGCGTGCCGGTAGCGCAATCCATCGATTCGCTGTCGCGCTTCCAGAGCGTGAAACGCCGCATGGAAGTGCGCGGCGTGGTGAACAATGTCACCGTCTACGATGACTTTGCGCATCACCCGACCGCCATCGCCACCACCGTCGGCGGCTTGCGCCAGCGCATCGGCACCGGCGGGCGCATCCTGGCCGTGCTGGAACCGCGTTCGAACACCATGAAGCTGGGCGCCATGAAAGATGCCTTGCCGGGGAGCCTGAAGGATGCCGACCTGGTGTTCGGCTTCGGCAGCCAGCAGGCGCTGGGCTGGTCGCTGGCCGACGCCCTGAAGCCGCTGGGCACGATTGCCCACAGCTTCGACCAGATCGACTACATGGTGCAGGCCATCATCCAGGCTGCCCAGCCGGGCGACCACATCCTGGTGATGAGCAATGGCGGCTTTGGCGGCGTGCACCAGAAGCTGCTCGAGGCGCTGGCCAAATGATCGCAGACGCGCATGTCGCCTACCCGCATGTCCTGTACCTGCACGGCTTCCGGTCCTCGCCGCGCTCGTTCAAGGCGCGCGTGGTGCAGGAGCGGATGACGGCGGCCGGCCGCGCAGGCGACCTGATCTGCCCGCAGCTGCCGGCCTCGCCGAAAGAGGCTATCGAACTGGCCCTGCTGCTGGCCGAACGCTATGCGCCGGATGATTTGGCGATTGTCGGCTCCTCGCTGGGCGGCTTCTACGCCACCTGGCTGGCCGAGCGCCTGGGCGTGCCCGCCGTGCTGCTGAACCCGTCGGTCGACCCATTGAAGAACCTGCAGCACCATGTCGGCGTGACGACGGGCTGGCACTCGGACCAACCCTTCGAGTTCCGCCGCGAATACATCGATGAACTGGCTGCACTGAAGGTGGCGCAGATCACGCGTCCGGAGCGCTATTTCCTGATCGCGGCGACCGGCGACGAAGTGCTCGATTACCGCGACATGGTGGCGCACTACGCCGGCGCGCGCCAGCACGTGATCGACGGCAGCGATCATGCAATTGCGGAATTCCCGCAGTATGTGGACGAGGTGCTGGCGTTTTGCCAGCCACATGTCGACTGGAAGCAGACGGGCAGCAACTAGTGCACGGCCGCTCCTTGCGCCAGGCGAAATGGCATCGCCATGCGGGCGCTGTGCACGCCCCGGCCGCCATGCGCGACTGGCTGACGACGAAGGGCTCGCTGACCGCGCGCCTGGTAGGCGGCAGCGATACTTTCCGCGTGCAGCGCCTGCACCAGCACGCCGCGCTGTGTTCGCTGGAAGAGGCGGGCCCGATCGGCTTGCCGCGCCGCGAGCGCGTGTGGGAACGTGAAGTACTGCTGTGCTGCGACGGCGCGCCGGCGGTGTTCGGCCACACGGTGGTGCCGATGTCGGCGACAGCCGCCGACTGGCCGCTGTTTTCCGCGCTGGGCGAACGTTCGCTCGGCACGACCCTGTTCTACGACCCGCTGGTGGCGCGCGGGCCACTGGAATTTGCCCGGCTGCGCGCCAGCCACCCGCTGGTGCGGCGCATGCAGTCGGCGCTCGGCAATGAGATGTTGGGGAACGAATTTTATGCGCGGCGCTGTGTCTATCGCCGCCATCAAGGCCTGCTGATGGTCACCGAGGTATTCTTGCCGGCGGTACTGGATCTGGGCGCAACACACCATAACGCGACAAGAATGCGACATAAGCAATGAATGTATTTTTTGAAGAATCGGGCGACTTCAAGGTTGGCTCGGTGCTGTCCCAGGCAGGCGAGGCTTACCAGGTAGAACTGTCGAGCGGTAAACGGACCAAGGTAAAAACCAAGGACGTGCTGCTCCAGTTCGAGAAACCCGACCCCGCATCGCTGCTCGAGGCCGCCAAGGGCATCGCCGCCGACGTCGACCTGGAGTTCCTGTGGGAAGTCGCTGGCCAGGAAGAATTCGGCTTTGCCGAGCTCGGCGCCGAATACTTCGGCCACGCGCCGCTGCCGGCCGAAGCGGCCGGCCTGGTGCTGGCCCTGCACAACGCCCCGATCTACTTCTATAAAAAAGGCCGCGGCCGCTACAAGGCCGCGCCCGAGCAATCGCTGCGCGCGGCCCAGGCCGGCATTGAAAAGAAAAAGCAGCAGGCCATCATCCAGGCCGGCTACGTCGACGAGCTGAAGGCGGGCACGCTGCCGGCCAGCATGCAGTCCATGGTGCACCAGCTGCTGTTCAAGCCCGACCGCAACACCATCGAATACAAGGCCATGGAAACGGCCGCCAACGAACTGCAGACCTCGGCTCCGCGCCTGATGCTGAAGGCCGGCGGCATCGCCTCGCCCAAAGCGCTGCACATGGGCCGCTTCCTGTTCGAAAACTTCCCGCGCGGCGCCGGCTTCCCGGCGGTGCCGGCGCCGGCCGCCCCTGCTGGCTTGCCTACCGCGAACGTGGCCGCCTTCTCGATCGACGACGTCACCACCACCGAGATCGACGATGCCTTCTCGGTCGAGCAGCTGGAAGACGGCACGGTACGCGTCGGCATCCACATCGCCGCGCCAGGCCTGGCCATCAAGCCGGACGACGAGATCGACAAGATCGCGCGCAGCCGCATGTCCACTGTGTACATGCCCGGTGACAAAATCACCATGCTGCCGGACGAGGTGGTGAACGCCTTCACCCTGGCCGAAGGCAAGTCCTGCCCGGCCGTGTCGCTGTATGCGACCTTGAACCCGGCGGACTGGTCGGTCATTTCCACGGTCACGCGCGCCGAACTGGTGCCGATCAAGAGCAACTTGCGCCACAACGACCTGGACGAACTGGTCAACGAAGAGACGCTGGAGAGCGGCGCCGGCGATTATCCGCACAAGCTGGAACTGGGCTTGCTGTGGAAGTGGGCCTTGACGCTGGAAGCGGCCCGCATGGTCAAGCGCGAAGCGTTTGGCTTGAAGCCGGAGCAGGCGAACCGCGTCGACTTCAATTTCTATGTCGAGGACGATGTGGTCTCGATCGTGCGCCGCAAGCGTGGCGCGCCGCTCGACAAGATCGTCGCCGAGCTGATGATCTTTGCCAACAGCACCTGGGGCAAGCTGCTGCACGACTCGGGCGTGCCGGGCATCTACCGTTCGCAAGGCGCCGGCAGCGGCGCCGGCTGGGCCGCCAAGATGCAGGTGCGCATGGTCACGCACGCGGCGCCGCACCAGGGCCTGGGCGTCGATCAATATGCCTGGAGCACCTCGCCGCTGCGCCGCTATACCGACCTGGTGAACCAGTGGCAAATCATCGCCTGCGCCGAACATGGCGTGACGGCGCCGCTGGTGGCCCCGTTCAAGCCGCGCGACGCGACCCTGTTCTCGATCGTCTCGGCGTTTGACGCCGCCTACGCGGCCTACAACGATTTCCAGCAGACCATGGAACGCTACTGGTGCCTGCGCTGGCTGGCCCAGCAGCAAGTCAAGCAGACCGACGCCGTGGTGCTGAAGGAAGACCTGCTGCGCCTGAACGAGGTGCCGCTGGTGATCCGCCTGCCGGGCATGCCGCCGGTGGCGCGCGGCGCGCAAGTGAAACTCGACATCGTGCGCTGGGACGAAGTCGACCTCTCGCTCGAAGCGCGCCTGCTGGAAGTGGCGCAGGCGCCGGGCGAGGAGCTGGCGTTCGACGAGGAAGAGGGCGAAGGCGAGGGCGAGGGCGAGGCGGGCGACACCGGCGAGGCCGCGGTGGCAGAAGCGGTCGAAGCCGAAGGCGTGGTGGCGGTGGTCAGCAGCGACGCCGCCACACCGCCTGCCAGCGCCCAATAAGTGAACGGGACGGATACCCGGGCCGCCATGAACAGCAGGTCGATACGCACCATCGTGATCGTGACAGCCGTGATCGTCCTGGCCTACTGGGCCGTGTTCGCCTGGATGGTCTACCGCTCGCCGCTCGCGTACGACGCCATCGATTTCGATCACGATGGGTCGGTGAGTTTCAACGAGGCCGATTACGCGTCCTCGTTCGGGATGCGCACGATCTACCGGGATGGGACCGAGTGTGTCGAGTATTTCGCCGAGCAGGATGGGGTGGCGCTGAAACAGGAGTGTCCCAAAAAACCGTGACGTCGGTCAGAACCGGCGCCATCGACCGGTTTGCGTAGGGCGGGCACTTGTGCCCACGCGGTGATGCGGCTGAATCCACGCGGCCCCACATCACCTCGCGCCACCGGGAAAATCGAGACCGCGACAACAGATCATCCGATCACGACGAAACCGGGTTTGGCGTTATTGGTCCTGCCCCAGCCACGTGTTGGATCATCGCAGTAACAGCGCCAAGCAGTAAGCCGCACCGCGCGTAGCGCAATCCGGGCCGCCGCAGCCCCTCTGTTGCCCAGCCCCCACCAATTTCCCGCACGTCCGGTGCGCCGCTGTAGAATGCCTGGGTTCCCAGATCCACAGCCGACCGGCGCGTAGCGTGAAGTATTCACTAGAAAACCGTCCCTTGATGATCGCCCTTGCCGCCTCGGTGGCGGCGCACGCGCTCTTGCTGGCGATCCGTTTTGCCGCGCCCGAGGTGTTTCGCATGCAGCCGGCGGACCCCGGCCTGGAAGTCATCCTGGTCAACGCCCGGCATGCGAATGCCCCGGCCAAGGCCGATGCGCTGGCCCAGGCGAACCTGGAAGGCGGCGGCAGCGCCGACAATGGCCGCGCCAAGTCGCCGCTGCCCGACCTGCGCCGCATCGACAACGGCGACAGCATCAAGGCCTTGCAGCGCCGCATCGCCGAGCTGGAACAGCTGCAGCAGAACGTGCTGACGCGCGTAACAAGTTCCGATTTCAATGCCGCCCCGGTGCGCGACAAGGACAAGCCCGACCCCACCCGCACCGGCCAGGACGAAGTCGACACCACGCGCCAGATCGCGCGCATGACGGCCGAGATCACGCAGACCATCGACGACCAGAACCGCCGTCCGAAGCGCACCCACATTTCCCCGAGCACGCGCCAGGTCGGCTATGCGCTGTACTACAAGGCCCTGCAAAAGCGGGTGGAAGAAGTCGGCACGCTGAACTTCCCGCAGCAGAACGGGCGCAAGCTGTATGGCGAACTGGTGGTGTCGATTCCGGTCTACCAGGATGGCAATTTGTACCAGAACGAGGGTGGCCCGCGCATCGAGCGCAGTTCCGGCAACGCGGCGCTGGACAAGGCGGCGCTCGACATCGTGCGCCGCGCCGCGCCTTTCGGCAGCTTCCCGCAGAACATGCGCTCGGTCGGCAAGGACGACCTGTGGATCGTGATCACCCGGTTCACCTTCACCCGCGAAGAAAAAATGCAGGCCGAATTGCAGGAGCAGTCATGACAGCGTTCCATGCAGACCAGTATTGCGTGATCGGCAACCCGGTGGCCCACAGCAAGTCGCCGCTGATCCATGCCGCCTTTGCCGCCCAGACCGGCCAGCAGGTCGACTACCGCCGCCGCCTGGCGCCGCTCGACGGCTTTGCCGACGTCGTGCGCGACCTCATCAACAAGGGCTACAAGGGCGCGAACGTGACCGTGCCCTTCAAGCTGGAAGCGGCCGGCCTGGCCACGCGCCTGGAAGAACGGGCGCGCGCGGCCGGCGCCGTGAACACCCTCAGCTTCGTCGATGGCGAGATCGTCGGCGACAACACCGACGGCCCCGGCCTGGTGGCCGACATCACCCGGAATGCCGGCGTTGCGCTGGCCGGCAAGCGCATCCTGCTGCTGGGCGCGGGCGGCGCGGCGCGCGGCGTGATGCTGCCTTTCCTGCAGCAGGGGCCGAGCGCGATCGTGGTTGCCAACCGCACCCGCGCCACCGCCGACGCCCTGGTGGCCGACTTCCAGGACCAGGTGACGCAGGTCCAGGCCCGCCACTTCGGCGACATCGAGGGCGGCTTCGACATCGTGGTGAATGCCACCTCGGCCAGCCTGGCGCAGCAGATGCCGCCGGTGCCAGGCTCGGCCTTTACGCCGGCCACGCTGGCGCTGGACATGATGTACGGCGACGCGCCGACGCCTTTCATGGTGTTTGCCGCGAAGCACGGCGCGGCCACGCGCGACGGCTTCGGCATGCTGGTCGAGCAGGCCGCCGAGGCCTTTCGCATCTGGCGCGGCGTGCGTCCGGACACCCGCGAATTGTTGACCACACTGCGTACATAAAAGATGGCAAAAAAAGGCATGGCAAGCGGCGGACCAGCCAAACGCCGCTGGATCAAATGGATCTTCCTGGGCCCGATCCTGGCGTTCATCCTGCTGCAGCTGTATTTCTTCGTGCAAGTGTGCTGGTTCGTCTGGTTCAATCCCGGTTCGACCAGCTTCATGCGCCAGCAGTTATCGGAATTGCGCGAGACGGATCCGAAGGCCGAACTGAAACACCAGTGGGTGCCCTACGAGCGCATTTCGAATAATTTGAAGCGCGCGGTGGTGGCATCGGAAGACGCGAATTTCGCCGATCACCCGGGCGTGGATTTCGATGCGCTGGAGCGGGCGTATAACCGGAATAACCGCAAGCACAAGGTGGTGGGCGGCGGCTCCACCATTACCCAGCAACTGGCGAAGAATTTGTTCCTGTCCGGCTCGCGCAGCTATCTGCGCAAGGGCCAGGAAATGATCATCGCCTTCATGCTGGAATCGGTGATGGGCAAGCGGCGCATCCTGGAAGTGTATTTGAATGTGGTCGAATTCGGCCGCGGCGTGTTCGGCGCGGAAGCGGCGGCGCGCTATTACTTCCGTACGCCGGCGGCCAATCTCGCCCCGGCCCAGGCCGCGCGCCTGGCCGTGATGCTGCCGAATCCGCGCTATTACGACCGCCACCGCAGCACCAATTACCTGGTCAAAAGGACCAGCCTGATCCAGCGCCGGATGGGTGCGGCAGAGTTGCCCTAATTCATCTGTTTAATTCGTCGAAAAAACGCCGAAGACGGGGCAAAACCGTCGTTTCGGGGTGGCCGCGCACGGGGTGAACGAGTACACTTGCGTCAGTTTTGATTCCGGCCGAGAAAGCGCGCATGATCAACGTATTTGTCCTACAAAATGGCCGTCTGAACCAGGTCCCGATCGCTTCGCGCGCGGACCTGGAGAATGCCACGCCTGTCTGGGTCGACCTCACCGATCCCGACGATGACGAGCGTGCCTGGGTCAAGGCCATCTACGGCGTTTCGCTGCCGGGCGAAGACGAAGTGTCGGACATCGAGGCTTCGGCCCGCTACTACGAAGCCGAAAACGGCGACCTGCACCTGCGTACCGATTTCCTGCTCGAGGAAGAAGACGGCCCGTCGCGCGTGGTGACCGTTGCCTTTATCCTGTCGGGCAAGATGCTGTTCTCGATGCACTCGGACGACTTGCCGGTATTCCGCCTGGTGCGCATGCGCGCGCGCTCGCGTCCGGGGTCGATCGGCGATTACATGGACGTGCTGCTCGATTTGTACGCCACCGACGCCGAATACTCGGCCGATGCCCTGGAGGGCATCTACGAAAGCCTGGAAGAAGTCAGCCAGCGCGTGCTGCAAAAGGAATTTACCGACCAGGACGCGGCCGCCGCGCTGAATGCCATCGCGCACGAGGAAGACTTGAATGGCCGCATCCGCCGCAACATGATGGATACGCGCCGCGCCGTCAGTTTCCTGATGCGCGGGCGCTTGCTGAATGCCGAACAATTCGACGACGCGCGCCAGATCTTGCGCGACATCGAATCGCTGGACGGCCACACCTCGTTCTTGTTCGACAAGGTGAACTTCCTGATGGATGCCACCGTCGGCTTCATCAACATCAACCAGAACAAGATCATCAAGATCTTCTCGGTGGCTTCGGTGGCCTTCCTGCCGCCGACCCTGATCGCCAGCATCTACGGCATGAACTTCCATAAATGGTTCCCCGAGCTGGACTGGACCTATGGCTATCCGTTCGCGCTCGGCCTGATGGTGGCGAGCGCGATTGCGCCATTGTGGTATTTCCGCCGGCGCGGGTGGCTGAAGCTGGCCTGATGCTGGCGTGATGCCCTGGCCGGCGCATGGGCGAGCCACTGGGCTCAACTATGCGACAGGCGATGACCATAGCCGCTATGATTGAATTGTCAACATCACCATCAAGGACAATTCGATGTCTTCCGCCACAATCAGCCAGGGCTACCGCAGCGTGCCCGGCCGGCTTCATACCATCCTGCTCGCAGGGACCGTGCCACTGTTCCTGGGGGCCTTGCTGAATGACCTCGCCTACCATTCGACCTACCAGATCCAGTGGAGCAACTTCGCGGCCTGGCTGCTGGCCGGCGCCGAGCTGTTCTGCGGCCTGGCGCTGCTGGCTGCGCTGGTCAATCTCGTGCGCGCACAGCGCAAGGGCGGCCATGCCCTGTACTTCGTTTTGCTGCTGGCCACCTTCGTCCTGGGGCTGATCAATTGCTTCCAGCACGCCAAGGATGCCTGGGCCGTCATGCCGGGTGGCCTGGTACTGTCGATCATCGTGACCATCCTGTCCATCGTGGCGGCCTGGGTGGGACTTGCTCCACGCACGGGAGGCCTGCAATGAAGCGCGCAAACACAGCTGTATTCCTGGGCGTGGCGCTGCTACTGGGCGCATGCGGAGAAAAGGGCGCCGACACGCAGGCACGCGGTCCCGATCCCAAGCTGCCGGAACAGCAGCGCGGCCTGCTGCCGAGCATGAAGATCGCCGAGCCGACGCCCTGGGGCGACCAGAAACCGACCGTGCCCGAGGGCTATAGCGTCACGGCTATCGCGGGCGACTTGCAGATCCCGCGCCAGACCCTGGTGCTGCCGAACGGCGACATCATCGTGGCCGAAGGCCGCGGCGGCAGTGCAGCCAAGCTCAAGCCGAAAGACGTAATTGCCGGCTACATCAAGGCCAAGGGCAATACCAAGGTGAAAAGCGGCAACCGCCTGACCTTGCTGCGCGACGCCGATGGCGACGGCAAATACGAGCTGAAGACCGTCTTTGCCGACAACCTGAACGCGCCGTATGGCCTGGCCTTCGCCAACAACAAGCTGTACGTGGCGAACCAGGATGAACTGGTCAGCTTCGATTACCAGGAAGGCCAGACCAAAGCGGCCGGCGCGCCGACCAGCGTCGCCAAGCTGCCATCCCGGATCAATCACCACTGGACCAAGTCGCTGGCCGTCAGCCCGGATGGGCGTTTCCTGTACGTCGGCATCGGCTCGAACAGCAATATCACCGAGCGCGGCCTGGAAGCGGAAGTCGATCGCGCCGAGGTCTGGCAAATCGATGCGGCCACGGGCGCGCACAAGCCGTATGCCACCGGTATCCGCAATCCGACGGCCCTGGCCATGCATCCGCAAACCGGCCAGCTGTTCTCGGTGGTGAACGAGCGCGACGAACTGGGTCCGGACCTGGTGCCCGATTACCTGACCTCGGTGCGCGAAGGCGGCTTCTATGGCTGGCCTTACAGCTACTGGGGCCAGAACGTCGATCCGCGCGTGCAGCCGGGCGACCCGAAAAAGGTGGCCGCGGCGATCAAGCCGGACTACAGCCTGGGCTCGCACGTTGCCGCGCTGGGCCTGTCGTTCTCGCAGGCGGCCATGGGCGGCAAGTTCGCGAATGGCGCCTTCGTTGGCGAACACGGCAGCTGGAACCGCGACCAGCCGGTGGGCTACAAAGTGATCTTCGTGCCGTTTGCGGATGGCCGTCCTGCTGGCGAGCCGGTCGATTTCATGACCGGTTTCCGCACCCAGGAAGGCAAGACGCGCGGCCGCCCGGTTGGCGTGACGGTCGATCCGCGCGGGGCCCTGATCGTGGCGGACGACCTGGCGAACGTGGTCTGGCGCGTGACCCGCAAGCCTTAAGCGCTTGCACCGAGTAGCTGGCCGACCAGGAGCAGGGAGGCCGGCTTGCCGGTGTGCGGATGGAGCGGCTCGTGCAACGCACGGATGCGCAAGCCGTTCCTTTCGAACAGCGCGATCCAGCTGCTCAGCGTGCGGAAATACCAGGGCGGCGCGTCCTGGAAGCCGCCCTTGAAACCGGCCCAGCTGCCTTCGCGCCAGCCATCGACATAGGGCTGGTCGCCGCAGGCCAGCAGTGGATGGACGGTCTGCACGAGCAGGTGCCCGCCGTGTCGTAGATACGAAGGCGCGGCGCGGAACAGGCCGTCGACCGCTTCGTTTCCAATCAGCGAAAAATTGCAGACCGCCAGGTCGGCGGCCAGCTGCAGTTTTCCATTTGCAATCTCTTCGTAGCTCAGGCAGCGGAAGGTGCCGCCGCCGGCTGCCTGCGCCTGCTCGACCAGGGCGGGAATCGCGTCCACGCCAATCATCTTTATTTCCGGCAGCGCCCGCACCAGCCAGCCTTCGCCGCAGCCGAGATCGACGGCAGTGGACGGTGCATAGGCACGTATCGTTTCGACGATGGCCGCATTCGTGACCAGGGTGCGGCTTTCGATTTCGCCCTTGCGCACTGCGGCGGTCCAGGGCTCGGCATTCCTGTGCCAGGACGCGATGATCGTGGTGTCGCGCGCAATCGGCATATGCCCTCCATTTGGAAGCAGGCATTATGCCGCGTTTTCAGCCCGGTTCGCCCGCTTGCGCATACCGTCGCTATGGGATGGCGCATATCGTTCGATTTCGCGTAACGGTCGCGCATTTTTGCGCCGGCATCGTGCGATATCGTCGCGTTATCGGGGGCGCCTGGAGAGAAGCGGAATGCAATGGGCGCGGCGGAGCGGCTGACTTTCGCTGTTACATCCATTTACCCTTCTTTACGCATCATGACGGTTCAAGCATGATCCGAGGTTTTACAATGGAGGCTTCCAGCCTGCCGAGCTCGCCTCCACGAGAGGCGCTGCGAGCGATGCCACTTCAACGTCAATAAAGCATTCACCGATGGTTCAACGAACACGTTCTACCCCAGGCCAGCGTGGCGCCGGCGCATCGCCGCGCAAGCAGGCGCTGTATCTCGCGGTTGCCCTGGCCGTATGCGAACTGGGCGCCATGCACACGGCGCTGGCGCAAACCGCAGCCGCCACGCCAGCCCCCGCCGCCGTGGCAAGCGCGCCCGCCGCACCCGCCATCCAGTCCGTCAACGTGGTCGGCGAACGCCAGAACAACCGCATCGACCGCCAGGTCTACGACGTGAAATCCGACGTGAACGCCTCGAACGGCAGCGCCGCCGATGCGCTCGGCAATGTGCCGTCGGTGGCGGTCGATCCGGACGGCACGGTGTCGCTGCGCGGCAGCACCAACGTGCAGATCCTGGTCGACGGCAAGCCCTCGGCCATGCTGCAGGGTGAGAACCGCGGCTCGGCGCTGCAGGCCATGCCGGCCGAGGACATCGACTCGGTCGAGGTGATCAACAATCCCGGTGCGGAATTCGGCAACGAAGGCGGCGGCGGGCCGATCCTGAACCTGGTCATGAAACGCAATCGCCGTCCGGGCGGCTTCGGCGCGGTGAACGCCAACATGGGCACGGCCGGGCGCTACAACGCGGCGCTGAACGGCGCCTACAACAGCGGGCTGTGGGGCTTCCAGGGCGGCGTGAATGTACGCAAGGATGGCCGCGATTCGACCTATGAAAGCGAGCGCGAGCGCATCGATCCGGTCACGGGCGCGAGCCAGCGCAGCACCCAGGAATCGACCAGCGAGGGCCTGAACGACAGCGTCGGCGTGCGCGGCCAGGTGACCTACAACCTGAGCCAGGACGATACGCTGGAAGCGGGCCTGGCCCTCATGAAGCGCAACAACGACCAGCACGGCCTGGACCACTACAGCGTGTTCGGCGAGGACGGCGCCACCACCAGCGACTACGCCCGCAGCACGCGCCGCGGCGGCGACAGCAGCAACAACATGGCCAGCCTGCGCTGGGACCACAAGGGCCAGAAGCTGGGCGAGCTGTTCAAGATGGACCTGCGCGTATCGACCAGCGACAACGACAGCGAGACCGACTACGCCAACACGTACACGGTCGCGCCGCCGCGCGCGGCCGACAGCCGCAACCTGCAGGACGTCGATAATTCGACCCGCATCATCGACTACACCGGCGACTACGAGCTGCCGCTGGAAAGCGGCGCCATCGTCAAGGTCGGCTACAAGATCGCGGATAACAAGAGCGAGTTCGACACCCGCTACTACGACTTCGACCTCGGCACGAATGCCCAGAGCGTCAACGCGCGCCGCACCAACGCCTTCGAGATCGACGAGCGCAACACCGCGCTGTACGGCTCCTACCAGTGGAAGCTGAACGAGCGCTGGGGCGCCCAGCTGGGCCTGCGCGCCGAACACACCGACATGGACCTGAAGCAGGTAACGAGCCGCATCGAAACCGGCAACAGCTACCTGAACTGGCTGCCGAGCGCGTTTGCCACGTATAAGCTGGCCGAGAAGACCAATCTGCGCTTTTCCTACGCGCACCGCATCCGCCGTCCGGGTGCGGGCGAACTGAACCCCTTCGTGGTCTACCGCGACGAACTCAACGAGTCGAGCGGCAATCCCTACCTGAAGCCGGTGCAGACCGATTCCTTCGAGGTCGGCTACGAAACCAAGGCCGGCGTGCTGGACGCCAACGTGCGCGCCTATTACCGCAGCGAGCGCGACACCATCCGCAGCCGCCAGGTGGCCGTGAGCGACACGGTGATCCTGACGACGCTGGAAAACGGCGGCAGCAACCGCGCCGGCGGCCTGGAGTTCACGCTCAGCGGCAAGCTTACGCCGAAACTGTCGATCAATACCAGCGGCAACGTGTTCCTGGCCGAGCAGCAGCAGATCGACTTGCTGGGCGTCGAGAGCAAGCGCAGCGCCACCTCGGTGAACGTGCGCGGGCGCCTGAATTACCAGCTGACGCCGCTGGACCAGATCCAGCTGATGTTCAATGCCCAGGGCAAGACCCTGACCGGCTATGGCTACCGCGAACCGAGCGCCAGCGCCGACCTGGGCTACCGCCGCAACCTGAGCCAGAGCCTGACGCTGGTGGTCAACGCGCGCGACATCTTCAGCTCGCAGAAGCAGGAAACCGTCACCGACTCGGCCACGCTGAAGGAGTATTCGGTGCGCCGCTTCGACGGACCGACCGTATTTGTCGGCTTGTCCTACCGCTTCGGCGGGGTGCAGTCGAACCGGCGCCAGGAAGGGCCGCCGGGCGAAGGCTGGCGTCCGCCACCAGGCGGCATGCCGCCGGGCGGCTTTGGCGGCGGCCCGGGCGGCCCGGGAATGTAATCCTGCTGTGAAATAAAATTTCACCATACGTTAATGGATGAAATTTTATTTCACGTTCCCAAGGCCTTGCGGATGCGCGCCAGGCGCGCGCCGCGGTCGCTCAAGCCGTTCAGGCCGCCGTTGACGGCGCGCGTGACCGCTTCCAGGTCGTCGGCATCGGCAAAGGCGTTGATCTTGCGCGCATCCCAGTAGTAGAAGGCCGATTCGATCGCGTAGCCGAGTTCGCTCGTCAGCAAGTCGGGCTCGCGTAAAAAGTCGCGTGGGTGGTCCGGATCGCGCGCATTGTGGGCGCGGGTGAAGGCGGCGTAGTTGTCCTTGCCGGTCAATTGGATCAGGCCGCGCCCGCGGTAGCGGTAGCCGTCGCCGCTGGCTTCGCTGCCGTTGCCGAGGCGGTCCGCATACACGTAGCCGAGCAGGTGCTGGGCGTTCCCCGCAAAGAAATCCGATTCCGTCCACAGCCTGGGCCGCAGGCGCGCCGGCTGGCCGTCGGCGCCCAGGCGGCAATCGTCGAGCGCGCGGTCGTACTGGGCCTGCCCGCCCTTGCAGCCGAATACCTGGCGCATGCGCGTTGCCGAATAGCTGCCGTTTTCCTCGCTTGCGCGGAAGCTGCTCTCGTGGCCGACCTGGGCCAAAAAGTGGGCGAGGCGCAAGGGCGTGTCGACGCCGTAGCGGCGTGCGCTGTCGTTCAGGCCATCGACAATGGCGGCGTAGTAGCGCTCCGAGTTGGTTGGCTCGGCAATATGCAGCAGCGCCACGCTGACGGCTGGCGCCGTGCCTTCGCTCTGCGGAAGCGGCGAGGGCAGGGGCTGCGGGCGCCGTGGCCGTTGCCGTTGCCGGCGCGGCATGCGCGAACGCGGGCTGCCGCGAGAGGATCGTCGAAGTCGCACCATATCGATTCCAGCCGAAGTGACTTCCATGATGGCACGGCGCGTCCGAGGCGCCACCTCGCTATGCGTCGCATGTTTGCGCTGGCTTGAATGCGACGCGCACCACCAGCTACCTGCCTCAAACAACCCGAATTGCATGTTTTCCTGCCGTGCTTATTGACTTTGCAATGAGAATCGTTATCATTTACGTTCTCATTACGATGCATGTTGCACTGCACCGTATTCTTTTGCAGTTTTTTGTACATTATTACTTGAGGTTTCTGATGGAAATGCATGCGCAGGCTCGTGGGCTCTACAAACTGAACCGGATCGCGCTGTCGGTCGCGCTGGCCTTGCCGCTGCTGGCCCATGCCGCAGCAGACGACGCGCCGCTCGCCGACGCCGACCAGCCCATCCAGCAAGTGCAGATCCGCGCCCAGAAAGCGCCGACCGCCGGCGCCTACACCACCCCGTCGCAAAACTCGGCCACGCCGCTGGCGCTGTCGCTGCGCGAAACGCCGCAATCGATCTCGGTGGTCACGCTGCAGCGCATCGAAGACCAGCTGATGACCTCGGTCACCGACATCGTCGACAACGTCACGGGCGTGTCCGTCAACGCCTACGAGACCAACCGCGCCGGCTTCACCTCGCGCGGCTTCGACATCGACAACCTGCAGATCGACGGCATCCCGACCACCTACGAGCAGGCCTGGAGCGCCGGCGAAGTGTCGAGCAGCCTGGCGACCTACGAGCGCGTGGACGTGGTGCGCGGCGCCACCGGCCTGATGACCGGGGCCGGCAACCCGTCGGCCGCGATCAACCTGGTGCGCAAGCACGCCGACAGCAAGGAAGTCACGGGCTGGGTCGAAGGCAGCGTCGGCCGCTGGCACGAAAAGCGCGTGCTGGGCGACGTCTCGACGCCACTCAACAGCAGCGGCAGCGTGCGCGCGCGCATCGTCGGCGAATATACCGACGGCGACAGCTGGATCGACGCGCTGAAGAACCGCAACCACACCATCTACGCCACCGTCGCGGCCGACCTCGGCCCGAAAACCCTGCTGCAGGGCGGCTACAGCCACCAGGACCTGAACGCGCGCGGCCCGATGTGGGGCAGCCTGCCGTACTGGTACACCGACGGCTCGCTGACCAACTGGGACCGCAGCAAGACCACCGCCGCCGACTGGACCGCGCTGCCGTCGACCTACGACAACGCCTTTGTCGACCTGACCCATACCTTCGACAACGGCTGGAAGGTGCGCGCCAACTACAACCACGGCGACCGCCGCGGCGACTCCTACCTGCTCTACCTGTCGGGCATGCCCGACCGCCTCACCGGCGCCGGCATGAGCGACTTCTCGGGCTCGTATCACACCCGCACCAAGCAGAACGACATCGGCCTGCACCTGAGCGGAACGTTCGATGTGGCCGGCCGCACCCACGAAGCCTCGTTCGGCTACATGCGCATGAAGCAGGAGTTCACGTCGGATAACCGCGCGGCCGACTTCGGCGGCGTGAGCTCGACCGTCACCGACTTCAACAACTGGAATCCGTCCGCCTATCCCGAGCCGACCTGGGGCGAGCTGACCTTCTACGAGCGCAGCAAGACCGAGCAGCAGGCGCTGTACGGCGTGACCCGCCTGAACCTGGCCGACCCGCTGAAACTGATCATCGGCGCGCGCGTCACCGACTACGAAAAGAACGGCGTCGGCCTGTGGACGCCCGCTTATTCGGTCAAGCACGACCACGAAGTCACGCCGTACGCCGGCCTGGTGTTCGACATCGCCAAGGACTACTCGGCCTACGCCAGCTACACCGACATCTTCCAGCCGCAGAACCGCCGCGACCTGGCCGGCAACCTGCTCGACCCGGTGGTCGGCAAGAACATCGAGGCCGGCATCAAGGGCGAGTTCTACGAGGGCCGCCTGAACGCCTCGCTGGCCGTGTTCCAGATCAAGCAGGATGGCCTGGCCCAGGAAGCGGGCCTGGTCGACCGCGACGGCGCCGGCGCCAACGTGCCGGAAACCTACTACCGCGCGGTCGCCGGCGCCAAGAGCCGCGGCTTCGAGTTCGACCTCAGCGGCCGCATCGCCCCGGGCTGGAACGCCACCGCCGGCTACACCCAGTTCCGCGCCAAGGATGCCGACGGCGCCGACTTCAACAGCATCTACCCGCGCCGCCTGCTGCGCGTGTTCACCACCTACCGCCTGCCGGGCGCCTGGGACAAGCTGACCGTCGGCGGCGGCGTGAACTGGGAAGGCCGCACCTGGACCGTCGATCCGCTGGCGCCGGCGGCGACCAACGGCATCATCGAGCAGAAGGACTTCGCCCTGGTCAACCTGATGGCGCGCTACGAATTCAGCCCGCAGCTGTCGGCCCAGCTGAACATCGACAACGTGACCGACAAGACCTACTTCGGCATGTTCGCGGCCTACGGCGGCGTGAATTACCGCGCACCGCGCAACGCCTCGCTGACCGTGCGCTACCGCTTCTAAACCGTTCGACGAAGAGAGGCCGACATGCGTGCATCCTGGACCCTGGTCCACCGTTATCTCGGCCTGCTCACGGCCGCCTTCCTGTTCCTGAGCGGCGTGACCGGCGCCATCATCTCCTGGGACCATGAGCTCGACGACCTGCTCAACCCGCACCTGATGGAGGCGCACACGCCGGGCAAGCCGCTGCCGGCGCTGCAGCTGGCGCAGCAAGTGGAGGCGCGCTATCCCGATATCCGCGTGTCCTACATTCCGCTGCACGTGGAAGCCGGCGAGTCGCTGGCGCTGGGCGTCTCGCCGCGCTATGACGCCAAAACCGGCGAGCTGACCCAGCCCGGCTTCAACCAGGTCTTCGTCGACCCGGTGACCGGCGCGGAGCTGGGCAAGCGCGAATGGGGCGCGGTGTGGCCGATCACCAAGGAGACCTTCGTCTCCTTCCTGTACCGCCTGCACTACACGCTGCACATCCCCGAGATGTGGGGTATCGACCGCTGGGGCATCTGGCTGATGGGCGCGATCGCCATCGTCTGGATGGTGGACAGTTTTGTCGGCTTCTACCTCACCCTGCCGGCACGGCGGCGCCAGGCGGTGGTGGCGGTGGCTGCGTTGAACGGGAAACTCGAGCCTTCAGGTAAATCCTGGTGGCAGCGCTGGCAGCCGGCCTGGAAGGTGCGCTGGAAGAGCGGTTCGTCGAAACTCAACTTCGACCTGCACCGCGCCTTCAGCCTCTGGACCTGGGTGCTGCTGTTCATCCTCGCCTTCACCGCGTTTTCGCTGAACCTCTACCAGGAGATCTTCTATCCGGTGATGAGCAAGGTGTCGCAGGTGACGCCGACGCCGTTCGACACCCGCAGCATGGCCGACAAGCAGCACCTGATCGAGCCCAAGGTGCCGATGGCCGAGGCGGTGCGCCAGGCCGGCGGCGAAGGCGCGCGGCGCGGCTGGGAAGACCCGGTCGGCGGCATCTATTACTCGCAGGAGTACGGCATCTACATGGTCAGCTTCTTCCAGCCCGGCGGCGACCACGGCACCGGCGGCGTCGGCCCGGCATTGCTGTACTACGACGGCGTGAACGGCGCGCTGCTGGGCGAGCGCCAGCCGTGGAAGGGCACGGCGGCGGACATTTTTGTCCAGGCCCAGTTCCCGCTGCACTCGGGCCGCATCCTCGGCCTGCCGGGGCGGATCCTGATTTCCTTCATGGGCGTCGTGGTGGCCATGCTGAGCGTGACCGGCGTGATCATCTGGTGGCGCAAACGCGCCTCGCGCCGGGTGGTGGCGACGCAGCGGAAAGTCGCGATGGCCTGACCAAACGATTACACCAGCTTCGCAAACACCCGCTTCGCCGCTTCCACCGTCTCGGCAATCACCGCATCATCATGCGCCGCCGAGACAAACCCCGCCTCGAACATCGCCGGCGCGAAGTACACGCCTTCGTCCAGCATGCCGTGGAAGAAGGCATTGAAGCGGGCCTTGTCGCCGGCCATCATCTGGCCGTAGGTCGAAGGGATGGTCTCGCTGAAGTACATCCCGAACATGCCGCCCACCGAGTCGCCGCGGAAGGCGATTCCGGCTTCCTGCGCCGCCGCTGTCAAGCCGGCCACCAGCTTCTCGCCAGTCGCCGTCAGCTTCTCGTAGAAGCCCGGCTCCTGGATCAGCTTCAGCGTGGTCATGCCGGCGGCCACCGCCACCGGGTTGCCCGACAGGGTGCCGGCCTGGTACACCGGGCCGATCGGCGCCATCTTCTGCATCAGTTCCGCCTTGCCGCCAAATGCCGCCACCGGCAGGCCGCCGCCGATGACCTTGCCCAGCGCGGTCAGGTCGGGCGTGATGTTGTACATCTCCTGGGCGCCGCCCAGGCCCACGCGGAAGCCGCACATCACTTCGTCGAAGATCAGCACCGCGCCGTGCTCGGTGCACAGTTCGCGCATGCGGGTCAGGAATTCGGGCGTGGCGCGGATCAGGTTCATGTTGCCGGCCACCGGCTCGACGATCACGCAGGCGATGGTGTCGCCCATCGAGGCAAAGGCTTCTTCCAGCTGGGTGACGTTGTTGTAGTCGAGGACCAGGGTGTGCTTGACGAAGTCTTCCGGCACGCCGGCGGAGGTCGGGTTGCCGAAGGTAAGCAGGCCCGAGCCGGCTTTCACCAGCAGCGAGTCGGCGTGGCCGTGGTAGCAGCCTTCGAACTTGACGATCTTGTCGCGGCCGGTGGCGCCGCGCGCCAGGCGCAGCGCGCTCATGGTTGCCTCGGTGCCCGACGAGACCAGGCGCACCTGCTCGATCGACGGCACCAGCTTGATGATCTCTTCGGCGATCTCGATCTCGCCTTCGGTCGGCGCGCCGAACGATAACCCATTCGCGGCGGCGTCCTGCACCGCCTTGATCACCTGCGGGTGGGCGTGGCCGACGATCGCCGGGCCCCAGGAGCCGATGTAGTCGATGTAGCGCTTGCCGTCGGCGTCCCAGAAATACGGGCCTTCGGCGCGGGTGATGAAGCGCGGGGTGCCGCCGACCGAGCGGAAGGCGCGCACCGGCGAATTCACGCCGCCCGGGGTGCTGAGCTGGGCGCGTTCGAACAGGGTGTCGTTGCGGGAAGTGTGTTCAGTAGTCATGTGCAGCCTTGTTGTTATGCGCGGCCCGTGGTTGCCAGGGCGCGGTAGAAGCGGTTGGGAACGAACTTGCCCATGCCGAAGCGGCGGGCGTGGCGCAGGGCGCCGTAGGTGTATTCCTGGGCGGCGGCCAGGGCCTCGGTCACGTCCATGCCTTGCGCCATCAATGCCGCGAGCGCGCCCGACAGCGTGGTGCCGGCGCCGACAAACGGCCCGGCCAGGTGCTGCCAGTCGATGGTGGTGACGGCGCCGTCGCGGTCGAACAGGGTGTTGGCGCGGTTGTGGCCGCTGCCCTGGGTGCAGGTCAGCAGCACGTACTGGCAGCCGCGCGAGGTCAGTTCGGCGACTTCGGCTTCCAGGCTATTGTCGGCGCCCGGCTCGCGCCAGGATTCGGCCATGCGCCCGAGCTCGGCCTGGGACAGCATCAGCACCGTGGCCTGGGGCGAGAGGATCTGGCGGATCGCGGCCACCGTGTCCTCGTCGGACATGCCGGCGTCCGGCAGCGAGGACAGGAAGGGATCCACGATCAGCGGCACGTCGGCGTAGTCGGAGACGATCTCGGCGATCGCGGCGGCCTGCTCGATGCTGGCGATGGCGCCGATCTTGACGGCGGCCACCGGCATGTCTTCGAGCACCACGCGCGCCTGGTCGGCCATCCAGCCGGTGTCGAGCTCGTGCATTTCTTCAACGCGCGCGCTATCGGCCACCAGCAGGGCGGTGGGTATGGTCAGGGCGTGGCAGCCATGGGCCGCGAAGGTGGCAAGGTCGGCCTGGATACCGAGGGCGCCGACGGGGTCCTGCACGCCAAATGTGAGAATCAGCGGAGACGATTGGTTTTGCACGGCGGGTAGATTAAGATACCTGATTCCCCATTTTACTAGATAGAAGGAACGACACCGTGAGTAACGAAACAACGGCGACCGCGTACCAGACCTGGATGTGCCTGATTTGCGGCTGGGTCTACGACGAAGAAGCGGGCGCCCCGGACGACGGCATCGCCCCCGGAACGCGCTGGGCCGACGTGCCGATGAACTGGACTTGCCCCGAATGCGGCGCCCGAAAAGACGATTTTGAAATGACGGCGATCTGACCGACCGCCGAGGACGCCAGGGTGGGCCGGGCCGCGCCAGGCGCCCGTGCCCACGAGGTCAGGCAAACGGCGCGTCGCCGACGTGCAGGACGAAGCGAGCACGGTGCACACGCTCCCGGCTGCTGCACCCCCACCCTGCGGTTTCTCGAATGCCGCTACGTTCATCACAAAACGACGCAATTTTGTTGGCATTTCCGCCAACAACGTTATCAAACCACCCCACACCGATAACGTAATTTCTACCCCTTCCGACAAGCTTTTCCTCCGCGCTTTTTTCCGTAGTTGATTGTGTGCAACACTTCGTGCACAAGCCCACGGCCCTATGCTATCGTTGCGTTCCATGCTGAAGTGAAACGAACATGACGACATCGCAGCACACAAACAGCCCCGCCATCATGGTGATCGACGACAGCAACACGATCCGCCGTTCGGCCGAGATTTTCCTGACCCAGGCCGGCTACCAGGTCGTGCTGGCCGAGGATGGTTTCGATGCGCTGGCCAAGATCAACGACCATCACCCGGCGCTGGTGTTTTGCGACATCCTCATGCCGCGCCTGGACGGCTACCAGACCTGCGCCCTGATCAAGAAGAGCGCGCGCTTCCACGCCACGCCGGTGGTCATGCTGTCCTCGAAGGATGGCCTGTTCGACCGGGCGCGCGGCGCGATGGTCGGTTCCAGCGCCTATCTCACCAAGCCATTTTCCAAAGACACCTTGCTCGCGGCTGTACGCGAGCATACGGCCCCAGCGGCCTGATTAACCGAGTACGGAGCCCACCGTGGCCATACAAAAGATCCTGATCGTCGACGATTCCCCGACCGAACGCTATTACCTGACCGACATCCTGGTGAAGAACGGCTTTTCCGTGTCCACCGCCGAGAACGGCGAAGACGCGCTGCTGAAGATGCGCGCCGACCGCCCCGAGCTGATCCTGATGGATGTGGTCATGCCCGGCGCGAATGGCTTCCAGGTGACGCGCTCGATCGCGCGCGACCCGGAACTGTCGACCGTGCCGGTGATCATCTGCAGCAGCAAGAACCAGGAAACCGACCGCATCTGGGGCATGCGCCAGGGCGCCCAGGCCTACCTGGTCAAGCCGGTCGATCCGCAAGAACTGCTGGCGCGCATCGCCGCCCTCGGCGCCTGATGGACGCCGCCGCCCCTTCGGCCCACGCCCTGCGCCGCACCCGCCTGCGCGATTACCAGGCGCAGCTGCTGGCGCGCGTGCAGGCGGCCCAGGAGGGCAGCGCCCAGACCCTGCACCAGCTGGGCGTGTCGATCGGCGTCCAGCGCTATTTGCTGGAACTGGCCGAAGCCGGCGAGATCGTGCCGCCGGTGGCGCTGGCGACCGTGCCGCGCACCCAGCCCTGGTACCTGGGCCTGGCGAATGTACGCGGCAGCCTGCTCGGCGTGGTCGACCTGGCGCGCTATCTCGATCCGGCCGCCAGCGCCGCCGGCGCCGACGCGCGCTTCCTGTCGCTGGCGCCGCGCCTGGGCCTGAAGTGCGCGCTGCTGGTGACCCAGGTGCACGGCCTGCGCCGCGCCGAAACCATGACGCCCGATACCGGCGGCGGCGCGCTGCGCCTGCGCGACGCCGACGGCCAGTCGTGGACGCCGCTGTCGCTGGCGGCCCTGGTGCAGGAAGAGCGCTTCCTGCAGGTCGGGCTGTAGCCGCTGTCGTACAACACAACACGCACAACACAACAACAACGCAGCAATAATCCACCAGCTGGACCAGGGAGCCGCAATGGGAATCATGTCGTTGAATTTTCTGTCGAAGGATAAGCGCCGAGACGAGACGGTGCTGTCGTCGCCGGATACCGAATTTGGTGCGGGTTCCGGTGGCGCCCTGGCGCTGCCGGGCGGCGGGTTCCTGGGTGGCGCGGCGGCGGATGCACCCGCTGGCGGCTCGGCCGGCGCCGCCATGCAGCGCTTCGGCCAGCTGATGCGTCCGGGCGCATCCGGCGCCGACGACGAGGAAGAAAGCAACCTGAGCCTGCCCCTGATCGGCCACCTGTCGCTGCCGCGCCAGCTGCGCATCCTGCTGGTCGCCTTTGGCGGCGGCATCCTCCTGACCATCCTCGCGATGTGGCAGAACGCGAACGTCAACGCCCGCGTCGCCGCCCAGCTGCAGGTGGCCGGTGAAATCCAGCTGCACGCCCAGCGCGTGGGCAAGGCCGCGCCGACCGCGCTGGCCGGCAACGTCGACTCCTTCGGCCAGCTGGCCGAGAGCCGTACCGAAGTCAACCGCGACCTGCAACTGCTGAGCCAGGGCGGCAGCGTCGGCAGCGTCACCGTGCCGGCCGCCGGTGGGCGCCAGGGTGCGCTGCTGGCCCGGGTGCGCGCCACCTGGACCGCCTCCGAACTCGGCGCCGCCAACATCCTGCAGATGAAGGGCGCCCTGGTCGGCTTCGACAAGAGCGTGAAACAGCTCGACGCGCTGGCCACCGAGATGCTGGTGCTGACCGAAGACCTGATGGCCCAGAACGTCGAACGCGGCGCCAGCGCGCGCGAGCTGGCCGCGATCGGCCGCATGATGATGCTGACCCAGCGCCTGGCGCGCGGCGCCAACAGCTTCTTCGCCATCGGCGTGCCGCGCGACGACGCGGCGGTGCGCATCGGCGCCGACAGCGCGGCCTTCGAGCACGCGCTGGAAACCCTGCTCAGCGGCGCCGCCGCCCAGCGCAACGACGACCTGCGCGACAAGCTGCGCCAGATCCAGGTGCGCTTCGACGCCTTCCGCAAGGACTTCTCGCCCTTCCTCGACAACCCGGTCGCGTATTCCAAGGCGCGCGCCGCGGCCCGCACCATCTACCGCGACAACGAGGAAATGAAGAAGCAGGTCGCCGCGCTGGAATCGAGCTACCGCTCGCAGCAATCATCGTCGAACCCCTGGTTCTGGCTGCTCGTGGCGGCCGCGGTGTTCACCCTGGCCACGGCCTTCTCGATCAGCCGCGTGATGCTGCAGGACTCGCGCAACCGCACCCGCGGCGCCGAGACGCGCCGCCGCGAAGCCGAAGCGAGCCGCCAGCTGGCCCAGGCCAAGGAAGAAGAAGCCAAGGCGACGAACGACCAGAACCAGGCCGCGATCCTGCGCCTGATGAACGAACTGCAGGACGTGGCGAACGGCGACCTGACCGTGCACGCCACCGTCTCGGAAGACATCACCGGCGCCATCGCCGACTCGGTCAACTTCACCGTCGAGGAACTGCGCGGCCTGGTGCAGCGCGTGACCGGCACCGCCGAGCAGGTGACGCACGCCTCGAACGACGCCCAGCAGGTGTCGACCGAGCTGCTCGGCGCGACCGAGCAGCAGTCGCGCGAGATCGAGGACGCCTCCTCGACCGTCCTGCGCATGGCCAACGAGATTACCGACGTGTCGAAGTCGGCCAACGAGTCGGCCGACGTGGCGCGCCAGTCGGTGGCCGCGGCGGAGCAGGGTTCGGCCGCCGTGCAGAACGCGATCCTCGGCATGAACGAGATCCGCGAAC
>Ga0265797_10002971_pt1 | contig 27767 bp, 22 predicted proteins | sample P2T30metagenome_FD_192433 | JGI IMG/M metagenome (GOLD analysis project Ga0265797, IMG submission 192433) | Plant litter microbial communities from East Loma Ridge, Irvine, California - P2 T30 | ecosystem: Environmental > Terrestrial > Plant litter > Unclassified | place: USA: California... | reverse complement strand
TCCGGTGGAAGAGATCACGATCGCGGGCAACATGAAGGAAATGTTCCAGCAGATCGTCGGTATCGGGAATGACGTGCTGACGCGCGGTAACAAGACGACCGGTTCGATTCTGATCGAGAAGATGGTGATCGCCGGTAACTGATCCGGTTCTCCCGCATTCCACGGCGCGCAGTCCGACCTGCGCGACCGGCATTCGGGGCAGGGCGCCCATCCCTGCTTCTTCAAAACAACATGCCTTGAAACCTGGCCGGCAAACGCCGGCTACGCGCTTGCGCCTTTCTGCCAATCTGCTTTCCCTCGCAGCGCCGCCGCAGGCACGGCATGCGCCATGCGGAAGCACACATCGCACCATGACGGTACATCACTGACGCATACCTTTGCGTACGGTTGCGATGCGACGCCCCTGATAACCCTCCATCCTCTCGCAGGCACAGCAATTGCTTACGAAATGCGATCAAACACAAGTTTCGACAATAAAAACAACGAAATAAAGTAATTTCGAAAGGTTTCGAAAGTTTCTTGTATTTTTCTTTGTGTTTAATTACTATTTCTTAACAATGAAAGCCATAACAGGAGATGAGCCATGGGAAGCAGACTCGAACACGGATTGCGGCGCAGCCTGATTGCTGCCGCAGTGCAAACGGCGCTGTGCAGCAGTGCGCTGGCGCAGGTCCAGGCGGATGCGCCGTCGCCCGTACCCACGCCGGTAGCCGGCGAGCAGGCGCCGCAGCAATCCTCGGTGGTGGTGGTCACCGGGGCGCGCGCCGCCCTGGCCAAATCACTGGAACTCAAGCGCAACGCCGATGTGATCCAGGACTCGATCTCGGCCACGGAGCTGGGCCGCTTTCCCGACGATAACGTCGCCGACTCGCTTACCCACATCACCGGCATCTCGGTGTCCCGCACCCGCGGCGGCGAAGGCCAGTACATCAGCGTGCGCGGCCTGGGATCGGGCTACAACATCGTCACCCTCAACAAGCGCATCCTGGCGACCGACGGCGACGGCCGCGATTTCGCCTTCGACGTGCTGCCTTCCGAAGTGATCAGCGGTGCCGACGTGATGAAGTCGGCCGAGGCGGCGCAGATGGAAGGCAGCATCGGCGGCTCGGTCAACCTGCGCTCGGCGCGGCCGCTGGACACGCCAGGCCAGCATGGTTCGCTGCGCTTCGAAGGCGAACGCAACGACCTGTCGAAGAAGAACGGCGGCAAGCTGTCCGGCGTGTTCAGCAAGACCTTCAACAACAACACCATGGGTGTGCTGGTCGGCGCGGTGGTGTCCAAGCGCAAGGTACGCACCGATTCCCTCGGCTACCAGACCTTCAATGCCGAGTCGCCGGGCAGCCTGGACGTCAATGGCGATGGCGCCATCGGCGCCGACGAGAGCAACTTGCTGGCGCCGTGCTGCATCTCCTTCGGTTCCATCTTCGAGGAAAAGAAACGCACCGCCCTGTCCGGCGCCTTCGAGTGGAAGGTCAATCCGCAATTCCGGATGACGGTCGACGCGCTCGCCACCCGCCTTGATTCGCCCCAGGTCGGCTACCAGCAGTCGTATTACATCGAGCACGCACCCGGACGCTGGTCCGACGTGGTCGTCAAGGACCACCTGGTCACCAGCATGACGGTGAAGGAACTGGTTCCCGAAATGTCCAACGTGACCACCGACCGCGTGGTCGACACCATGCAGTTCGGCTGGCGCGGCGAATGGAAACCGACCAGCCGCCTGAAGCTGATCGGCGATGTCTACCGTTCGACGTCGAAGCGCGATTCCGGCGGCAAGGACAATTTCGTGGTCGCCGGCATCGCCGGCAACAATACCGGCTATTACCGCGCCAACAACGGCGGCTTCCCCGACATCCGCGTGCGGCTCGAGGACGGGCGCGACCTGGCCACCGAACTGGCTGCGGGGCGCCTGGGCAACAAGGACTACGGCTTCCACTTCACCGGCCTGACCGGCGTCGACATCAAGGACAGCATCGGCGGCGGCTCGCTGGACGGCCGCCTGGCGCTGGACGGCAAGTGGCATATCGACGGCTTCCAGTTCGGCGCCAGCGCCACCAGCCGCAAGAAGGACCGCAACGCGATCGGCAACGAGAAGAGCGGCGGCGCCTGCCAGTACTGCAATATGTACACGACCACCTTCGCCTCGCTCGGCGCCGACGTGCTGCGTCCGATGACGCTGCCGAACTACATGCGCAACGCCGGCGGCAGCTTCCCGGGCAGCTTCGTCGCCTTCGACGTGCCGGCCTACCTGGCGGCGCTGCAGAAACTGGACGGCAAACCGATCCTGGATGCCGACGGCAACCCGACCGGCAAGACCTACAACGTGGCGAATTCGCAGCCGGTGTTCGTGCCCACCGATTCCTATTCGGTGCGCGAAAAGACGTCCACGCTGTATGGCCAGTTCGAGCTCTCGGGCGAGAGCTGGAACGGCAACGTCGGCGCGCGCGTGGTGCGTACCAAGACCAATTCGCGCAGCGCGATCGACCGCATCGTGTCGATCTACGACCCGACCCCGGACATCCCCACCAGCAGCCCGAAAATCACCTACAGCGAAGCCGAACCGGTGGCCGAAGACGGCAAGTACACCAAGTTCCTGCCGTCGGCGAACTTCAGCTGGTGGGCGCGCGAAGACTTCGTGGTGCGCGCCGCCGCCGCCAAGGTGATGGCCCGTCCCTCGCTCGACAAGCTGGCCCCGACCCGCACCGACAATACGCTCGACCGCAGCTACCTGCTGAACATCGTCGGCGACCCCAAACTGAAACCGACCGAAGCGGTGCAGCAGGACTTGTCGGTGGAATGGTACTACCGCCCGAAATCGGCGATCACCGCGGCCGTCTTCGCCAAGCAGATCAAGAACTTCGTCACCTACCAGACCGACGAGCGGGTGGACATCGGCGTGCCGGGCTACCTGTACACGGTGACGCATCCGGTCAATGGCGACAAGGCGCGTGTGCGCGGCGTGGAACTCGGCGTGCAGCACCTGTTCGACAACGGCTTCGGCATCAACGCCAAGTTCGCCAAGACCTTGACCCGCGCCTACCAGGGCGGCGTCTACGTCGGCCAGCTCGAAGGCGTGGCGCCGACCGCGTCCTCGCTCGGTTTCCTGTATGAGAAAAACGGCATCAACGCGTCGATCTCGTTCGACTACACCGGCGAATACACGGCGAGCAGCAACGTGCTGGCCGGCTATCCGAACAAGGTCGACGCGCTGACCTGGGTGACCGCATCGGCCTCCTGGGACATCACCAAAAGCGTCACGCTGTTCGTCGAAGGCAAGAACCTGGGCGATGCCGTGATGCGCTCGCACCTGGGCCGCGACGACGCCCTGTACGGCTTCGAGACCTGGGGCCGTACCTACGTCGCCGGCATGAGCCTGAAGTTCTGAGGACGCGATGATGGATTCGACGACGATAGGGGCGGCTCCGGCCGCACGTCCGGCCGGCTGGCTGGGTTATGCGCTGGCCACCACCTTGCTGTGGGGCGTCTGGGGCGCCTTCGCCGGGCTGCCGACGGCGCATGGTTTTCCCGAGACCCTGGTGTACGTGGTGTGGGCGTTGACGATGGTGCCGCCGGCGCTGTTCGTGCTGGTGCGCGCCGGCTGGCGCGTGCGGCGCGACCGCCGCTCGGTGGCCTATGGCCTCACCATCGGGCTGCTGGGCGCCGGCGGCCAGATGGTCCTGTTTTATGCGGTGAAGGCGGGGCCGACCTACCTGATCTTCCCGCTGATCTCGCTGTCGCCGGTCATCACCATCGCCTTGTCCTTCCTGTTCCTGCGCGAGCGCACCGGCTGGCTCGGCACGGCCGGCATCGTGCTGGCGATCTGCGCGCTGCCGCTTTTCGACTACAGCCCTGGCCAGGCCGCGCACGCCTACGGCCTGTGGTTCGTGCTGGCGCTGGCTGTGCTGGCGGCCTGGGGGCTGCAGGCCTACTTCATGAAGCTGGCCAACGCCAGCATGGATGCGGAGAGCATCTTCTTCTACATGACCGCCAGTGCGCTGCTGGTGGTGCCGGTGGCGCTGGCCATGACCGACTTTTCGCAGCCCATCAACTACGGTTCCTCGGGGCCGCTGCTGGCCGCGGCCACCCAGGTCCTGAACGCGATCGGTGCACTGACCCTGGTCCATGCCTTCCGCCACGGCAAGGCGCTGGTGGTCTCGCCCCTCGTCAACGCCGGCGCGCCGCTGCTGACCACCGTCATCGCCATGGCGCTGGCGGCCACGGTGCCGGGGGGCTACAAGCTGGCCGGCATCGGCCTGTCGCTGGGCGCGGCGCTGCTGCTGGCGCTGCAGCCCGATGACAACACCCAGGCCTGAACCCACCAAGGAGTTTGAACATGCAATATCTACTGGATCTGGTCCGGCGCCACAAAGCCGGCGAAGCGGTGGGCATCCATTCGGTCTGCTCGGCCCACCCGCTGGTGATCGAGGCCGCCGTCGAGACGGCCAGGGCGCGCGCCCTGCCGCTGCTGGTTGAAGCCACCTCCAACCAGGTCAACCAGGATGGCGGCTATACCGGCATGACCCCGGACGCATTCCGCGATTTCGTGCATGGTATCGCCGACCGCGCCGGCCTGGCGCGTTCCCAGGTGCTGCTGGGCGGCGACCACCTCGGTCCGAACGCCTGGCAGCACCTGTCCGCCGAGGAAGCGATGGCGCGCGCCGAGGTCCTGATCGAGCGCTACGTGACGGCGGGCTTCCGCAAGATCCACCTGGATTGCTCGATGTCCTGCGCCGGCGATCCGGTGCCGCTGGCCGACGATACCGTGGCTGCGCGCGCCGCACGCCTGTGCGCCGTGGCGGAACGTGCCTGGCACGCCGCCGGCGGCGAGGCGCCCGTGTACATCGTCGGTACCGAAGTGCCGGTGCCGGGCGGCGCCCACGAAGACCTGCAGGAACTGGCGGTGACGACGCCGGACGCCGCGCGCGCCACCATCGAAGCGCACCGCGCTGCCTTCGCCGCCGCCGGTCTCGAGGCCGCATGGCCGCGCGCGATCGGCCTGGTGGTGCAGCCGGGCGTGGAATTCGACCACCACAAGGTGATCGACTACCGCGCCGGCCAGGCGCTGGCGCTGAGCCGCTTCATCGAAGACGTGCCGGGGATGGTGTTCGAAGCCCACTCGACCGACTACCAGACCACGGCCCGGCTGGCCGAGCTGGTGCGCGATCACTTCGCGATCCTGAAGGTCGGGCCGGGCCTGACCTTCGCGCTGCGCGAAACCCTGTGGGCGCTGGCCGACATCGAGCACGAGATGAACGGCGGTGGCGACGGAACCGGCTTCAAGGCGACAGTGCTGGAAGTGATGCGTAGCGAGCCTGGCTACTGGCGCAAGTACTACCACGACGCCGGCCGCGCGCGCTTCGACCAGCAGTACAGCCTGAGCGACCGCATCCGCTACTACTGGCCGCATCCGGCCATCCAGGCCGCCCAGGAACGCTTGCTGGCCAGCCTGGCGCGCACGCCGCCGCCGCTGACCCTGCTGAGCCAGTACCTGCCGGCCCAGTACGAGGCGGTGCGCGAAGGCCGCCTGCGCAACCTGCCGGCCGATCTGATCAAGGAAGGCGTGGCCCGCGTGCTGCGCCAGTACATCGACGCCTGCACGGCGGGCGTCGCAACGAAGGAGCTGGAACAATGCTTGTAGAACCACGAACAATACTCGGCATCGCCGAAGACCGCCTGGACCAGGCCGGCGCCGGCCAGACCGCGCGCGAGATCGCGCAGCAAGCTACCGTATGGCTGCAGATCGATGCCCTGGTGGCGCAGCGCCGCCCGGCCCTCGACGCCTTCCTGGCGCCGCTGCTGGCGCGGCCGGAACTGCGCATCGTGCTGACCGGGGCCGGCACCTCGGCCTTCATCGGCGAATGCCTGGCACCGGCGCTGCTGGGCCGCGGCCTGCGCGCCGAGGCGGTGCCGACCACCGACATCGTGTCCGGACCGGCGCGTTTCCTGCAGCCGGGCGTGCCGACCCTGCTGGTGTCCTTTGCCCGCTCCGGCAGCAGCCCGGAAAGCGTGGCCGCGGTGGCGCTGGCCGACCAGCTGGTCGGCGAGGTCTACCACCTGGTGGTCACCTGCAACGGCGCCGGCGAACTGTATCGCCTGGCCCAGGGCCGCGCCAACGTGTTCGCGCTGCTGCTGCCGGACGCCACCCACGACCGCGGTTTCGCCATGACCACCAGCTTCACCTCGATGCTGCTGTCGGCCGCGCTGGCGTTCGGCGTGCTGGCGCCAGGCGCCAGCGCAGCGCCGGCTGCGGCCGCCCGCACGGCGCTCCACAGTGCGCTGCCGCTGCTGCGCGAACTGGTAGCGCGCCGCTTCCGGCGCGTGGTCTACCTGGGCAGCAACGAGCTGCGCGGCCTGGCGCGCGAAGCCTCGCTCAAGCTGCTCGAACTGACCGACGGCCAGGTGGTGGCGATGTTCGACTCGCCGCTCGGCTTCCGCCACGGCCCCAAGACGGTGGTCGACGCCGACACCCTGGTGGTGGTGCTGCTGTCCAACGACGCGCATGCGCGCCGCTACGACCTCGACCTGCTGCGCGAACTGCGCAGGGATGGCAGCGCCGGCCGTGTGCTGGCGCTGGGCGGGCGCGCCGACGGCCTGGAACCGGGCGACCTGGTGTTCTCGGGCATGGACGCGGCGAACGACCTGGCGCTGGCGCTGTCCGGCATCGTGCTGTGCCAATCGTTTGCGCTGCTGGCCTCGCTCGAACTGGGTTTGCGCCCGGATACCCCGAGCCGCACCGGCACCGTCAACCGCGTGGTGCGCGGCGTGACCATCTATCCATTCCAGGAGCGCTCCCATGTTTCTCGGGATTGACGGCGGCGGCACCAAGACCGCGTTCGCGCTGGTCGACGCCGGCGGCATGGTGCATGCCCGGCACGAGGACGGTGGCAGCTATCACGTCGAAACCGGCATGGACGGCGCCGCCGCGGTACTGGCGCGCGGTTGCCGCGCAGTGCTGGCCGCGGCCGGCGTCGAGGCCGGCGCTGTCGCGTTCGCGTTCTTCGGCATGCCGGCCTACGGCGAGGACCGCGCCGCGCAAGCGCTGCTGGACAGGCTGCCGCGCGCCATCCTCGGACACGATCGCTACCTGTGCGGCAACGATATGGTATGCAGCTGGGCCGGCTCGCTGGCCTGTGCCGACGGCATCAGCGTCATCGCCGGCACCGGTTCGATGGCTTACGGTGAATTGGACGGCAAGCGTGCGCGCGCCGGCGGCTGGGGCGAATTGTTCAGCGATGAAGGTTCGGCCTTCTGGATCGCACGCGAAGGCCTGGCGCTGTTCTCGCGCATGAGCGACGGCCGCGCGCCGCGCGGGCCGCTGCATGCGCTGGTACGCGCACGCCTGGCGCTGGAGGACGACCTCGACGTCTGCGGCGTGGTCTACGGTCAGCTGAACGGCGACCGCAGCCGCGTGGCGCAGCTGGCGCGCCTGGTCACCGATGCCGCCGCGCTGGGCGACCGCCAGGCCGGCGCCATCCTCGATGCTGCAGCAGCCGAACTGGCCAGGATGGTGGACGCCGTGCACGCGGCGCTGGGCGCGGCGCCGGATGCCGGACTGGCGGTGTCGTACACGGGCGGCCTGTTCGGCGCCGACGGTCCGCTGCGCGCGCCGTTCGCCGAAGCGCTGGCGGCGCGTGCTTCGCGCTACCGGCTGGCAGCGCCGCGCCTGGCGCCGGTGCTCGGGGCGGCGTTGTACGCCGCGCGCAGTGCCGGTACGCCGCTGGACGCATCCGCCATCGCACGACTCGGGGCCGTCGGCTGACGCCGCGCCCCATCGACAAGGAGACACGAGCATGCGCTTCACCCTGATTCCGGCGATCCTGGCCATCCTGCTGGGCGCACCCCTGGCGGCCGCCGGCGCCGATAGCTACACGATGGCGGACTTCGCCAGGGTGCCCAAGATCGACGCCCACCTGCACCTGCACGGCGCCAATCAGGATGCCTGGCTGGCCCTGGCGCGACGCGACAATTTCCGCGCGCTGACCATCAATGTCGACTACCCCGATTTTCCGCCGCTGGCGCAGCAACGCCGTGTCGCCAGCGCCGCCGCCCATGCCCATCCCGAGCAGCTGGCCTGGGTTGCCAGTTTCGGTACCCGCGACTTCGAACGCCCCGGCTGGAGCGCCGCCACCCTGAAGGACCTGGACCGTGCGCTGGCAGACGGCGCGGTCGGCGTCAAGGTCTGGAAGAACATCGGCATGGAACTGCGCGACCACCAGGGCAAGCTGGTGATGATCGACGATGCGCGCTTCGGTCCGCTGTTCGACGGCCTGGCACGGCGCGGTACGATGGTGCTCGGGCACCAGGGCGAGCCGCACAACTGCTGGCTGCCGGTCGAGCAGATGACGGTGAACAATGACCGCGAGTATTTCAGCAACCATCCGGCCTATCACATGTACAAGCATCCGGAGATGCCCGGCTACGAGCAGCAGATGGCCGCGCGCGATCACCTGCTGGCCAAGCATCCGCGCCTGCGCTTCACCGGCGTGCACATGGCATCGCTCGAATGGGACGTCGACCGGCTGGCACGCTTCCTCGACCAGCATCCCGGTGTGAACGTCGACGTGGCGGCGCGCATCGGCCAGATCCAGTACCAGTCGCAACGCGACCCGGGCAAGGTCCGCGACTTCTTCGTCAGGTACCAGGACCGCCTGATGTACGGCACCGACCTGGCGCAGTCGGCAACGCAGGGCGACGCCGATTTCGTCAAGGATCTCGATACGGTATGGCGGCGCGACTGGCGTTATTTCAATACCGCCGACAGCCAGGCCGTGCCGGAACTCGACCGGCCAGTGCGCGGTCTGGCGCTGCCGCGCGTGGTGGTCGACAAGCTCTACCGCGTCAACGCCGAGAAGGCGTATCCGCAAGCCTGGCGCAAGCCGGGCACGTGAAAAAGGGGCCGATCTTTCGTTTCATTTCGCCGTTGGCCTCCTGTATGATTTGGGCCAAAACGATAGTGAAAGATCGGTCATGAATGACAAGAATCAAACGGAAACGAAAGCTGCGCCAGGTGCGGACGCCGACTTGCTGGTCGAGGAGCGCCGCCGCCGCATCCGCGCCATGGTGGACGAGCGCGGACGGGTCACGGTGGCCGAGCTGGCGGCCCTGTTCGACATCTCGCAGGTCACCGCGCGCAACGACCTGAATGCGCTGTCCGAGGTCGGCGCGGTGGTGCGCACGCGCGGCGGCGCGCTCGCCCGGCGCGACGACGAAGATTTGCCGATCGGCGTCAAGCAGAACCTGCGCCGCGCCGAGAAGGTGCGCATTGCGGAGGCGGCCGTGCAGCTGATCGGCGAGGGCCAGACCATCGTGCTCGATTCCGGCACCACGACGGCGGAAATCGCCAAGCAGATCCGTGGCCTCAAGCTGCAGTCGGTGAACGTGATCACGAATGCGCTGAACATCGCCGTGCTGCTTGCCGGCGCGCCGCACGTGCGCCTGGTGATGCTGGGCGGGGTGCTGCGTCCCAGTTCGTATTCGCTGGGTGGGCCGCAGGCCGAGGCGGCGCTGCAGGGACTGCATGCCGACATCCTGTTCCTCGGCTTCGACGGCCTGGATCCGGACATCGGCGTGATGACGCCGCACCTGCTGGAAGCACGCCTGAATTCGCGCATGCTGGAAATCGCGCGCAGCGTGGTCGCGGTAGGCGATTCGTCCAAGATCGGGCGGCGCAGCCTGTCCGTGATCGCGAAGATCGAACAGGTCGACCGCATCATCACCGACGCCGGCGCGGCGCCGGAGGCGGTCGAGGCGCTGCGTTCGCGCGGCGCGCAAGTCGTGCTGGTATAGGGCGGGCGCAGGCCGGCCCTGGCCGGCGCGTCATCCCCATAACGACATGACAGGAGACGTATGAATCAGCATGACGAACGCCGCCGCACCTTGCTGCAATGGCTGGCCGGGACCGCCGTGGCCACGGCCGTCGGCCCGGCCGCCGCGGCCCCAGGGAAAGGGGCAGCGCAGGGCAGGGACGTGGCGCGCATCGGCGACGCCGCCATGGCGCTGGAATTCGACGGCCAGCTGCAGTGCCGCGTGCTGGACAAGCGTGCAGGGGGCGCCGCCGCCATCACCGCCTTCGCGCCGAGCGAGCGCCTGCGCCTGACCAACGGCCGTTGGATCGGCCGCTTCGCGCTGGGGACGCAGGCCGCCGACCGCGTCGAAGGACCGCACGGCCGCGGCATGCGCCACCGCTTCACGGGCATGGCGGCCGAAGGCATCGAAAAGACGGTCGCCGTGACGTTCTACGAGCGTCATCCTGGTTTCGCCGTGATCCGCGTGTCCTACCGCAACGCCGGCGCCAGGCCGCTGCTGGTGTCGGCCTGGGCCAACAGCGCCCACACGCTGCGTCCCGCCGCCGGACGCAAGCCGGCATTCTGGACCTATTCCGGCGCCACCCACCCTGACCGGCGCGACTGGGTGCGGCCGGCCTACCTCGGCTTCGAGCAGCGTAACTTCATGGGCATGAACGGTTCCGACTACGGCGGCGGCACGCCGGCGGTCGACGTCTGGCAGCGCAGCGGCGGCCTGGCGGTCGGCCACCTCGACACGGTGCCGCGCCTGGTCGCGCTGCCAGTCAAGGCCGGCGACGACGGCGTCTCGCTGGCAGTCGAATGCGAAAGCGAGACCACGCTGCAACCGGGTGAGACGCTCGACACCCTGGAGACCTTCCTGACAGTGCATGGCGGCGATTATTTCGCGCCCCTGGACCGCTTCCGCAAGGTGATGGCCGAACGCGGGCTGGCGGCGCCGGACTGCCCCGAGGATTGCTACGAGCCGATCTGGTGCGCCTGGGGCTACGAGCGCGATTTCACGGTGCCGCTGATGGTGGGCACGCTCAAGAAGGCCAAGGAACTCGGCCTGGAATGGGCGGTGCTGGACGACGGCTGGCAGAACAACGAAGGCGACTGGAAGCTCGACAAGAAAAAATTCCCGAATGGCGAGGCCGACATGCGCGGCCTGGTCGGTGCGATCAAGGACGCCGGCCTCAAGGCGCGCCTGTGGATCACGCCGCTGGCGGTCGATCCGGGTTCAGACCTCTTGCACGAGCATACCGACATGCTTTTGCTGGGCAAGGACGGCGCGCCGCAGCTGATCAGCTGGTGGAACAGCTTCTACCTGTGCCCGGCCTATGCGCCGACGATCGAGATGACCCGCGCCTGGATCCGCAAGATCTTTGGCGAGTGGGGCTACCAGGGCATCAAGATCGACGGCCAGCACCTGAACGGCGTCGCACCCTGCCACAACCCGGCGCACAATCACGCGCGCCCGGAGGAATCGTTCGAGAAGCTGCAGGATTTCTGGAAGATGGTGTACGACACCGCGCGCGAGGTGAACCCGAATGCGGTCGTCGAGCTGTGCCCCTGCGGCACCTCGTATGCCTTCCACAACTTCCCCTACATGAACCAGGCGCCGGCCTCGGATCCGCTGTCGTCCTGGCAGGTGCGCCACAAGGGCAAGACCATCAAGGCCCTGATGGGCCCGTCGGCGCCGTACGCGGGCGACCACGTGGAGCTCAGCGACGGCGGCCAGGACTTCGCCTCGACGGTCGGCATCGGCGCCGTGCTGTCGACCAAGTTCACCTGGCCGGTCGATCCCAAGCCCAAGGACAGCTTCCTGCTGACGCCCGAGCGCGAGCTGAAGTGGCGCAAATGGATCGGCGCCTACCGCGACAAGATGCTGCCGAAAGGCGTCTACCGCGGCGAGCTGTACGACATCGGTTTCGACAAGCCGGAAGGCCACGCGATCGAGAAGGACGGCCGCATGTACTTCGCTTTCTATGCGCCGCGCTGGGACGGCCCGGTCGAGATCCGTGGCCTTGGCCCGGGGCGCTGGCGCCTGCGCGACTATATCGAAGGACGCGACCTGGGCGAGGTCGACGTCCAAGGCGCGGGCGCGCGCCTGCCGCTGCGCTTCGAGCACGCGCTGCTGATCGAGGCAGTGCCGGCATGAGGCGCCTCGTCATCGCCGCCGCCCTGGCGCTCGCCTTCGGCCCGGCCGCGGCCCAGGCGCCGACCCCGCCGATGGGCTGGAACCCGTGGAACGCCTTCCATACCGAAGTGGACGAGGCCAAGATCATGGCCAACGCCGAGGCGCTCCGGCGCACCGGCCTGGCCGAAGCGGGCTACCGCTACGTCAACATGGACGACGGCTGGTGGCGCACGCGCCGTCCGGACGGGCGCATCGAAGTCCGCACCAGCATGTTTCCGAGCGGTGCGCTGCCGGACGGCAGCACCAGCATGCGGCCTTTCGTCGACCGCCTGCACGCGCTCGGCTTCAAGGCCGGCATCTACACCGACATCGGCCGCAATGCCTGCTCGCAGGCCTGGGACCGTCATTCACCCAACCTGCCCGAGGGAAGCCCGGCGGCACGCGAGATCGGCACCTACGGCCACCAGGCCGCCGATGTCGCCCTGCTGCTGGGCGAGTGGGACTTCGATTACATGAAGGTCGATGCCTGCGGCCTGGCCGACTTCACGCCCGTCCAGCCCTGGGTACGCGACGGCACCCATCGCGCCTTCGGGCCGTGGATCGTGCGCGGCAAGCCGGACGCCGCCGCTGCGGCGCGGGTCGAAGGCCTGTATGCCGACCTGCGCAAGCAGATCGACGCCGTGCGCCCGAACGGCGACGTGGTGCTGTCGATCTGCGCCTGGGGCGAAGCGCGCGTGGCCAACTGGGCCGGCCGCTACGGCAGTTCATGGCGCACCAGCCCCGACATCGAGCCGACCTGGACATCGATGCTGCTGAATCTCGACAGTGCCATCGCGCGCCCGCTGTACGCGGCGCCGGGACGCTGGAACGACCCCGACATGCTGGAACTCGGGCACGGCGAATTCGACGAGAAGCACCTGACCGAGGCGCGCGCCCACATGTCGCTGTGGGCGATTGCCGCCGCGCCGCTGGTGCTGGGCGCGGACCTGACCAGGATGCCGCAGGCGCTGATCGACATCGCCGGCAACCGTGAAGTGATCGCGGTCGACCAGGACCCGGCCGGCAACCAGGGCGTGACGGTGATGCGCGCCGCCGATACCCAGGTGATCGCGCGTACACTCGCGGCGTCCGGCCAGAAGGCGGTGGCGCTGGTCAACCGCGGCAGCCGGCCGCGCAAGATCAGGGTGCCCCTGGCACGGCTGCAACTGGCGCCGTCGGCCACGGTGCGCGACCTGTGGACGCGGCGCGAGCGCAGCGTCGACGGCGTGATCGAGGTCGCGCTGGCGCCACGCGAGACGGTGCTGCTGCTGGTGCGCGGACAAGCGCTGCGGCCCGGACACGCCTATGTGAGCGAGCTGCCGGCGCGCGTGCGGGTGCTGGAAGACGGCGCCGCCGCTCTGTCGACGGCGCAGGCGGCCACGTGGGTGCCGGTCCAGGCCAACGCGGCGCCCTCGGGCAAACCGCTGACGCTGCACGGCGACGCAGTCGCCGACGGCATCGGCGTGCTGGCCGGATCGCGCCTGGCCTTGCGCCTGGATGGCGAGTTCGCGCGCTTTCGCAGCCGCGCCGGCGCCACGACGGCGCAAGCAGGCACGCTCGGCTACCGTGTCATCGCGGACGGCAAGACGGTGTTCGAACGCAGCGGCGCCGGTCCGGTCGACGTCGACGTGGCGGTGGCGGGTGTCAAGACCCTGGAACTGGTGACCCAGGGTGCGCCGGGCCGGCTGACGCAAGTCGCCTGGGCCGGCGCGGAGCTGGTGCGCCAGGCGCCGGTAACCGAGTAAACGGCGCTTCGGGCCGCCCGCAGGTTCAGGCGAGCGGACCGAAGCGCTCCTGGTAGAGGCCAGCGATCCAGTCGACGAACACGCGCACGCGCGGCGACAGCTGGCGCCGCTGGGGATACAGGGCGGACAGGGGCATGTCCGGACTCGGCCAGTCGGCCAGCACTTCGACCAGGCGGCCTTCGCGCAAGTCCTGCTCGACGTGAAAGCGCGGTAACTGGATCAGGCCATAGCCGTGCAGCGCCCCCAGTCCGTAATTTTCGGCATCGTTGACCGACAGCCAGCCCTGGGCCGGGAAGCTGCGCAGCGTGCCATCCACCACCAGCTCGAAAGGGTAATCCACACTGCCGTTGCTGCTGAAGAAGCGCACCGCGCGGTGGGCCGCCAGCGCGTCCGGATGCCGGGGCACCCCGAATTCGGCCAGGTAAGCCGGGCTGGCGCAGACCACTTGCGGCATCTGCGCCAGGCGCCGCGCCACCAGGTTGAGGTCGCGCGGCGCACCGCCCCGGATCACGCAATCGACGCCTTCGCGCACCAGGTCGACCAGGCGGTCGCCGCTGCTGATCACCAGCTCGATGTCCGGATACAGCGCATGAAACTCGCCGATGCGCGGCAGCACCACGCGCGCCGCATGGGTGCCGGACATGTCGACCCGCAGCACGCCGCGCGGACTGGCCCGGCCATGGCGGAACACGGCTTCCGCATCGTCCAGGTCGCTCAGCACCTGCACGCAGCGCTCGTAATACGCCTGGCCATCGAGCGTGGGCCGGACGTGGCGCGTGGTGCGCTCCAGCAGCCGGGTGCCGAGCCGCGCTTCCAGTTCCTTGATGGCGTGGGTGGCCGTCGCACGCGGGATGCCGAGCATGTCGGCGGCGCGGGTAAAACTGTTCTGTTCGACGATGCGGGTGAATAACTGCAAGGTGTCCAGTTTATCCATATTGTTGATTCATATTGAATAGTGATGTTCTATTTGGCTAGTTTATCTGTTCTGCTGAAACGGTGACAATCGCCTCATACCACTTCACTTCATAGCAGGAGGACAGCATGGACAAAGATGACAAAGCACAATCCAAGGGCGTGGCCCTGGTCACCGGCGCTTCGCGCGGCATCGGCCAGGCAATCGCTTTGCGCCTGGCGCAGGACGGCTTCGACATCGTCGTCAATTACGCAGGCAACACGGCCAAGGCGCAGGAAAGCGTGGCCGCCATCGAAGGCCTGGGCCGCAAGGCGATCGCGGTGCAGGGCGACGTCGCCGATGCGGATGCCGTCGCGCATCTGTTCGACACCGCGCAAGCGGCCTTTGGCCGCATCGACGTCGTGGTCAACAGCGCCGGCGTGATGCCGATGGCGACCATCAGCCCCGACAATCTTGCCGACTTCGACCGCGTCATCGCCACCAATTTGCGCGGCAGCTTCCTGGTGCTGGCGCACGCCGCCCAGCGCTTGCATGAAGGCGGGCGCATCATCGCGCTGTCCACCAGCGTGATCGCCTGGTCCTTCCCCGGCTACGGTCCTTATATCGCCAGCAAGGCCGGCACCGAAGGCCTGGTGCACGTGCTGGCCAACGAGCTGCGCGGGCGCGGCATCACCGTGAACGCCATCGCACCGGGGCCGGTGGGCACCGAGCTGTTCCTGAACGGCAAATCGGAAGAACAGGTGGCGCAGATCGCCAAGCTGGCGCCGCTGGAACGCATCGGTGCGCCCGACGAGATCGCGGCGGCGGTGGCCTTCCTGGCCGGTCCGGATGGGGCCTGGGTGAATGCCCAGGTAATCCGCGTCAACGGCGGCTTTGCGTGAGGACGCCATGGACCAGATCATCCTGATCACCGGCGCCTCCAGCGGATTCGGCGCGATGAGCGCGCGTGCCCTGGCGCAGGCCGGCCACACCGTGTATGCCGGCATGCGCGACACGGCTGGCCGCAATGCGCCCCAGGCCGCAGCGGCCGCGGACCACGCCAGCGAACACGGCGTGCGACTGCAGGCCATCGAGCTGGACGTGCAATCGCAGGCCTCGGCCGACGCCGCAGTGGCGCGCATCCTGGCGGAGCAGGGACGCATCGATGTGCTGATGCACAACGCCGGCCACATGGTCTTTGGCGCGGCCGAAGCCTTTACGCCGGAACAAGTTGCCGAGCTGGTCGACGTGAATGTGCTCGGCACCCAACGGGTCAACCGCGCAGCCCTGCCGCAGCTGCGCGCCCAGGGCCGTGGCCTGCTGCTGTGGGTCGGCAGCAGCAGCCACCGCGGCGGCACGCCGCCTTTCCTGGGGCCGTATTTCGCCGCCAAGGCCGCCATGGATGCGCTGGCCGTGAGCTATGCCGCCGAGCTGGCGCGCTGGGGCATCGAAACCAGCATCCTGGTGCCCGGCGCCTTCACCAAGGGCACCAATCATTTCGCCCACGCCGGCACCCCGGCCGATAGAGCGCGCCAGGCCGCCTACGACGAGGGGCCGACGCGTGGTCTGGCCGAGGAAGCATTGCGCCGCCTGGCCGCGGCCGAACCGCCGGACGCCGACCCGGCCGCGGTGGCGCAAGCCGTGATCGACATCGTCGCCACGCCCGCCGGCCGCCGGCCCTTCCGCGTCCACGTCGACCCGTCCGACGACGGCTGCGAAGTCGTGAATGCGGTGGCCGACCGCGTGCGTGCCGAGTTCCTGCAGCGTATCGGCCTGGGCGACATGTTGCCGCGCGGTCGCTGACCTGCACCGTTTTACCCACCACCAACCAAGGAAACACCATGCCATTCGCAAACTACAAATTCCCCGAAGGGATCCTGGATCACGCCCGCAAGGAAGAGATCATCCACCGCACCACGGCCATGTTCGTCGAGTACTTCGGCGAAGGCGTGCGCCCGTATTCGATGGTGCTGGTGGAAGAAGTCGCCGACGGCGGCTGGGGCCGCGCCGACGAGACGCTGACGCTGGAAAAGATGGGTTTACCGGCGAAGTCCCGGTAAGCCGCGCGTGCGAGCCGGTCGAAACTGGACCGGCTCGCACGCGATGATTGGGTTCCTGCAATAATGTGCGGATACGCATTCTGGATCGCCTCCACAAGCGTCATCTGACTACAAAGGAACCCATGGACATCGTCAAAGTATCCCAACAGCGTTATTCCGCCAAAGCCTACGACCCTGCGCGCCAGGTACCGGAAGAGATCATGCAGCAGATCTATGAAGTGCTGCGCAACAGCCCATCGTCGGTCAATTCGCAGCCCTGGCACTTCATCGTCGCCAGCACCGCGGAAGGCAAGGCGCGCCTGGCCAAGGGCGTGCAGGGCGGCTATGCCTTCAACGAAGCCAAGGTGCGTGATGCCTCGCACGTGATCCTGTTCTGCACCAAGGTCGACGCCGACGCCGCCCACCTCGAGCGCATCCTGGATAAAGAGGAAGCCGACGGCCGCTTCGCCGACGAGACCGTCAGGGGCTATTCCGCCAAGAGCCGCCAGCACTTCACCAACCTGCACCGCTACACCTACAAAGACTTGCCGCAGTGGTACGAGAAGCAGGTTTACATCGCCCTGGGCAACGCCATGCTGGCCGCCGCCGCGCTGGGCGTCGACAGCACGCCGATGGAAGGCATCGATATCCCTGCGCTGGACGCCGAACTGGGCCTGCACGCCCAGGGTCTGTCGAGCCTGGTGCTGCTGAGCATCGGCTACCACGCCGACAGCGACTTCAATGCCAATCTGCCAAAATCGCGCCTGTCGCAGGAAGAAGTATTCACCTTCCTGTAATCGCCAGCAGCTGCGCTCAGCGCACGATCCCGAGCGGCCTGAGCAGCGGAAACCAGGCCCGTTCGAGGATCTTGTCGAAGCCCGCACTGCTCGGGTAAAGCTCGTTGTCCCAGTCCGTCACATGGCCGTCCGGGTCACTCGACAGGACGCCGCGGCTGTCGACGTGGAACACACGCTCGATCGGGGCGTGGAATTCCGCCAGCACCTGCTCGTTGATGGCATCCATCAGCAGCCGCATGACCTGCTTGCGGTATGCCAGGTCGGGATCGACCTGCGCCTCATCCATCATGGCCGTGGCCCAGCCGCCGTGCGCGCTGGTAAAGCCGCGGCCGTCGGGAATCGGGTAGTCGTAGCCGTTCAGGAAGACCGGCTGCAGCCAGGTGGTCTTGCGGTAGGCCCAGCGCAGGGTGCGGATGATGCCGTTCAGGCCTTCGTCGATGTGGTAGAGCAGCAGGTCGAGCCGTTCCGGCGAAAAGCAGTCAGCCGGGTCAGCGGCGCCGCTGCAATCGTCGTGCAGGGCCAGACCGTATTCCAGGGCGTCGTTGGCGGCGCCACTCAAATAAAACTCGCTGAAGTGAAAGTCCGGGCTCAGGCGTGTGCGGATGACGTCGGCATAGGCACCGTCGCCGATGTACTGGTTCAGGCGCGCGCCGTTGAAGCCGAGCAGGCGCACTGATGCATGCTCCGGCGCCACCTGCGGATGCCTGGCGAGCGCGTGCAGCAGGGTCTGCTCGCCATGCCAGAACCACGTGTCGCCGAGCGCCAGCCCGGCGGGCGGCAGGTCGCCCGCATCCGGGCTGTCGCCGGGCCGATAAACCTTTCCCATTACCCTCTCCACGGACATTGCTCAGCTTTTGACAAACCGGACGCATCACGGTTCCACATAAAGCTGGAAATGTTATCTCTGCAGTTATTGTTGAAAAATAATTAAATATTACCAATTAACATTTACATAATGTAATATGTGGTTATAGCAATATTATTTCTTTAACTTTCGACTATTCGGGCCTTCCTTGACTACCTCTTCCGATCTCGTCTTTTCTGGCCAACGCCGTGTCATCGTGGTCAATGCGCATGACGCATTTGTAAGCCATACCGGCGATCTCGGCCATGTGCGGACCTATCTCGCAGGTTCCTATGCGGATGCGGACTTACCCGGCACGGTGGTCATGGAAAACACAGCCCGGCTATTCGGTCAATTCGCATTGCTGCGGCATGATGTGCATGCGCGTACTTTAACGATCGCCATCGATCGTTTCGGACATTTTCCTTTGTATATGGCATGCGAGCGGGACGTGATGTATTTGTCCAGCGATTTCCATGCACTGGCCAGTCGCTGCGAGGGCCATGGGAATCCGGATTATGGTGCGATGAGTGACATCCTTGCCGTAAATGTACCGCTCGACCGTAAAACGACCTCATCGCGTATTTCAACTTTGCCGGGAAGCGTGGCGATCACGGTCGACCTCGACACGCTGACGACCAGGCGCCAGACCTTGTGGGATCCAGCGCAATTGCTGGCACGTGCAGACCTGGCTTTCGACAAGGTCAAGGACGAATTGGTCGATCTCTTCCTCGAAGGCGTCGAGCTGGCCACGGCCGGCATGGACAGCGTCAGCGTCACCTTGTCCGGCGGCGCCGATTCTCGCTGTTTGCTGGCTGCATGCCTGCACCTCGGCAAGGACGTGCGAACCTACAGTACCGGCGTTCCGGGCAGCCGCGCCCTTACCTATGCCAAGGGAATGGCGGCCGCTTGCGGTGTACCGCATGTCGAACAAGCGCTCGGTAATGAATTCGTGACGCTCATGCCGTCGTTCATGGCGCAAGCCAATCAGCTCATGCATGGAATGAGTTTCTCGTCGGAAGTCGAAGCAATGTGGTTGCGGCAGCATGTGGTACCGGGCGGCGTCATGTTGCATGGCGCATTCGGAGAGCTCTACAAGATTCGCGAAATGCACCAATATCCTTACGATGGCATTTTGTCGCGTTCCAAAGGCGGGGCATTGGCTGAACAGTTGTGGAAGCGGTTCGAGCCCGGATACAACTTGCGCAAAGCATGTTATGCGGAACCATATCAGCAATTACTTGGCGACCAGGCGCGTAGCCACCTCGCCGACAAGGTCGCGCATCACCAGCGCCAATTGGATACGGCCGGCGTCTTGCAGATGATGTATATCGAGGAGTTCCTTGGCAAGGTCGTCAAGGCCAGTGGGCAGATGTGGCGGCATCGCATCGCTGTGATGTTCCCGTTTGCTTATCCGCCCCTCGTCGATTTGATTTTACGGGTGCGCCCGGAGGACAAACTCGAAAACCGTTTTGTCACGCACGTATTGAAGCGCACCAGCAAGATTCTCGGCAGCTATCCGGATGCGAATACCGGGGTACGCATTGGCGCTTCGCGCGTGCGCCGCGAGCTGATGCATGTATTCGACTATGCAAGCAAGCGCCTGGTAAAACACCAGCGCCGTTTCGACCACCAGGACTTTGCCAGCTGGCTGTCACGCACGCCAGCCGGCCTTGGGCACATGTTCGACAGCTTCCAGGAGGAAACCGGTGTTTTCAACATGCCGCAAGTAGACGATCTGGTGCGCCGCTGCCACGCCGGCGATGGCATGGCGGGACGCACGGTGAGCTTCCTCTGGGCCTGGCATCTTTGGACCAGTGACGCGGCAAACAAGGACAATTGGCAGTCCCCGCAGCGGCAGCCCCGCACCACAGTCGACGAGCCCGCTTTTGCTTGAGGCCGCGCCGGCAAGCGGCGCTGCATGACAGGCGCACCGGCTCGCCGGTGATCCTGCCGCCTCTTCTTCAGCGAGGCTGTGCCAGCGAACGGATCGCCTGCAGCAGCGGCTGCAACACCGCGCCACCCAGACGGGCGCTGCGGGCGCCGTCCCAGCCGACCAGCGGATCCGGGTCGTTGGCATTGTCCTTGAACGGCAGTTCCAGGGTCAGCGACAGGCAGCCGAAGGCATGGGTGATGTAGGGCGAGCCCATGGTCAGCACTTCCTGAGTGAAGGGCACCTTGCCGTAACCGTATTCGGTCTGGAAGTCCGGGCTGGCGATCATGAAGTTGTCGGCGAAGGCCTTCTCGGCCGCGGCCTGTTCCGGCGTGAAGTTCGGCAGGGCGTCGCTGCCGGCCACGAACACATAGGGCAGGCCCTCGTCGCCATGCACGTCCAGGCAGACGTCGACGCCGGTCTCGTGCATCTTCTGGCGCACCAGGAAGACTTCCGGGCTGCGTTCCATGGTCGGGTTATACCACTCGCGGTTCAGGTTGGCGCCGGCGGCATTGGTGCGCAGGTTGCCGCGCACCGAACCGTCCGGGTTCATGTTCGGCACCACGTAGAACACCGATTCCTTGAGGAGCTGGCGGCCGAACGGATGGGCCGGATCGAGGAGGGCGTCCAGCATGCCTTCGACGAACCACTCGGCCATGGTTTCGCCCGGGTGCTGACGCGCGATGACCCAGATCTTTTTCTTGTTTTCAGCAGGCTCGCCGATGACCAGCATGTTGAGGTCGCGGCCGTCGACGGTCGAACCGAGGTCGACCATGCGCACGTGCTCGGACATCTGGGCGCGGTCGAGCAGCTCCAGGTGGCGTTCCCACGAGTAGGGCTCGAAGTAGGCGTAGTAGACACTATCCATGCCCGGCGTATGCTCGATGGTCATCACTTCGCCGTCGAAGCTGGTCGGCACGCGGAACCAGTTGACACGGTCGTAGCTGGCCATCGCGTTGTAGTCTTCCCAGCCCTTCGGGTAGGCGGCCTGGCCGGCGTTCAGCAGGCGGATGGTGCAGGGTTCGCCCTGCGCGCCCTGCAGGCGGAAATAGAACCACTGGACGATGTCGGCGTGCGAATCCTTGCGGATGTTCAGGTCGATGGCGCCGGCGCTGGTGGCGCTGACGATCTCGATGGCGCCGGCGTCGAACTGGCTGCTGATCTTGATAGACATGGTATGTCCTGTTGTTGTTGGGTGTGAGGCGAGCATGATACCGCCTTTCGTGAGCGACGATCGGCGGGTCTGCGCCCGCGCAAGCTTGCTCCATGCCGATTTTGCTACCTTTCTTGCTCCGCCGCAGCACCTATGCGGCGCCGATAAGAAGGAGACGACAACTTGAAGATTTTTCTGACACAAACTGAGATCGTCAGCATCGACAGCAAGGGCTTCTGGCTGCGCTGCCGCGACGAGGAACTGTATCTGCCCTTCGCATTGTTTCCCTGGTTCGAGCACGCGACGGTGGCCCAGCTGTGCCTGGTGCAGTGCATCGGTGGGGTCTGCCTGTACTGGCCCGAGCTGGACGTGGAGCTGGGGCTGGAACGCATTCGCAGTCCGATGGCGATGACGCAATATGCGGGCGGGGTGGACTGCTAAGTACTTGACCGGAAATAAATGTGAATTTTGGCAAACAGAACCGGATGCGGGGCAAGGCGGCGAGTGCGCCGCAGTGCGAGCACTGCAAGCGCGAGCCAACGCAGCAACGCGCCGGTTATGGCAGCCAAAAACACATTTATTTCTGGGCGAGTACTTAGGCCGGCAGCATCGGGTCTTGGCGCTTACTCCGCCGGCGGGCGCCCGGTCTTCAACTGCGGCAGGCTGGACAGGACGGCACGCAACGCCGCCATGTCGAGCTGGCCCAGCAGCGCCACGCCGATGCGCAGCAACTCGCTCTTCTTGACCTCGAAGCCCGCCTTCAGGCAAGCCTGCTTGACGGCGCCCAGCACCGCGTATTCCGGCTCGGGCATGGTAAAGCTGTCGCGTACCAGTTGCGGGCGCGCGGCTTCGCTGCGCGGCGGGGCCGTGGCCACGGCAGCGGTGCCCGGCCGTGACCGTGGCGGCGTTGCCAACTTGCGCGCAGCCGCTTGCGCCAGGCTAGCCGGAGCGGCCGCGGCACGGTGACGGGCTGCGGCTTTGGCCGGCGGCTTCGGTGCGGATTTCACGACTGGCTTCGCCGCTGTCTTGGACGCCGCTTTGACCGGCGTTCTCGCTGCCGCGTTGACGGCGGACCTGGCCGCGGTTTTCACGGGCGCAGCGGCTTTCTCGGCGCGTGCCGTCGGCTTCACTACGGGCTTCACTGCGGGCTTCACCGTAGCCTTCGCGGCCGGCTTCGGCGCGGCCTTTGTAGCCGTCTTCACGCTTTTCGGCGCCTTCGCCTGCGCGGCGGCGCTCTGTTTACTTGCCATGACCCGACTCCTCATAAAACGAACCAAACAGTATAGTCGGTTTGACCCGTCCCTGCGAGGCGGCACGAGTTTGAGGCAGCGCAACCCATTTCCAGCCTGGCCTACTAAAGTTGAAATTTTGACGGGACGGGAACGACGATGCGCAAACGCTGCTACATCACCCTGGGCGCCGCCACCGATGCCGGCGGCAAGGTCGTGACGGCCAGTTCCAGCGTCACGCTGGATGGCGTCCGGCGCGCGCTCGAAGGCGACCTGGTGGATTGTCCCAATTGCGGCAGCGAGGGCCGGATCGCCTGCGATGGCGCACGCCTGGCCTGCAGCGAAGACGGGCGCCGGCCGGCACTGGAAGACGATGTCTGCCTGTGCGGCTGCTCGCCGGCGCCGCGCCTGTTGGCCAGCCAGGAGCGCTACCGGCAGTGGCTGGCCGAGCCGGCCTAGATGGTGGCGGCCGGATGCCGCCTGGATCGTTACTCCGCCAGCACCGGCGGCGCGGCTACTTCGATCCGGTTGCGCCCGTTTTCCTTGGCCGCACGCAGCGCTTCGTCGGCGCGCGCCAGCAGGGTGACGTTGCTGTCGTCGGCACGGATCGTGGTCACGCCGAAGCTGGCGGTCAGCGAAATCATGGCGCGCTCGGTCTTCACGCGCTGGTCCTCGATGGCTGCGCGCACGCGCTCGGCCACCATTGCGGCATCTTCCAGGCCGGTGCGTGGCAGCAGGATCGCGAATTCGACGCCGACCAGGCGTCCCAGCACGTCGCTATCGCGCAACTGGCGCTTGCAGGCCGCGGCCAGGGTGGCCAGCACCACATCGCCGGCCGGGTGGCCATAACCGTCGTTGATGCGCTTGAAGCCATCGAGGTCGAACAGGACCAGCGCGGTCGGCTGGCCGGGACGGCGCGCCAGTGCCATCCACGGCGCCAGCAACTGGAAGAAGCCGCGCCGGTTCGGCACATCGGTCAAGGGGTCGACCACTTCCAGGCGTGCCAGCTCGCCTTGCAGGCGCTCGCGTCCCAGCAACAGCCAGCCGAAGGCGCCCAGCACCGCAAGCAGGTAGAGCGCACCGAAATACAGCTGGCGCAGCATGTCGTTGCTGATCCAGCCCCAGCCGCCGGGGGCGACCACCGCCAGCGCGCCGCGCGCGCCGACCACCAGCGCCAGCGCACCGGTGCACAGCGCCAGGAAGCGACGCAGCATCGAGGCATCGCGCCAGCCGCGCGCCAGCGCCAGCGCCGCCGCCAGGTAGAAGGCCCCCAGGAGCAGCGACGCGGCGATCGCGCGCAGACCGAAGGGGTCGATCAGGTTGCATAACAAAAAGGCGGCGATGGCCAGGCCCAGCAGCGGCGCGACCACGCGCCGCCAGCGCGGGCGGCCGGCACGCTCCCACTGCGCGCCCGCCTCCCAGGCGATGCCGGCGAACACCAGCGCATAGGCTACCGGAAACGCAAGCGCGTCCGGCACCACGCCGGCGATGCCGATCGCCAGCAACAGCCAGCCGGCTGCCTGGTATTGACGCCCCCAGCCCCAGGCCGACAGCGCGGCCGGGCGGCCGTCGACATGCTCGAAGAAAAACAGGGCGGCGCACAGTGACAAATTGCCCAGTGCGAGTGCCAGTATGATCGTGGTCGAGTCCATGTGGGCCCCAGAATTCGTGTACGACCGCGGTGGTGCCGTCGCCGACCTTGCCGGCCCAGGCCCGCGTCCAGTGGGCCTGTCCGGCCCCGGGGGGCCAGCTTATCAGAAACCCATCCTTGGCAACAAGGAGAGACTTTCCTGTGGGCTAGGCAGCGCCGCCAGGCGTCCCCGTGTGTCCAATCACTTATACTCCCGCAATGTCCCGCCGCCCGAACTTCATCGCCCATGACGACGCGCCGACCGACACCGCGCCCCTGGTGCGCACCCGCGACGGCCGCCGCACGCTGGAATTCGCGCCCGGCGATATCCAGAGCGAGATGCTGCTGGCGCGCCCGGATGCGCTGGTGCTCGATTACACACGGGCGATGATGTGCTTCGCGCTGTTCGTGCCGCGCCCGCGTCATATCCTGATGGTGGGCCTGGGCGGCGGCTCCCTCCTGAAGTTTTGCCATCGTCATTTTCCCGACTGCCGCATCACCGTGGTCGAGCTGCGCGCCGACGTGATCGCCCTGCGCGAACAGTTCCGGATACCGCCGGACGATGCGCGCCTGCGCGTGATCCAGGGCGACGCCGTCGACCACCTGCGCCGGCTGGCGGCCGGCGCGCGCGATGCCGAGACCGTACGTCTCTACGACGTGGTGCTGGTCGACGGCTTCGGCGCCGACGGCCTGCCGCCCAGCCTGGCCAGCGCCGCCTTCTACCGCGACTGCCGCGCGGTGCTGGCCGATGGCGGCGTGCTGGTGGCCAATGTGTTCACATACGACCCGCGCTACGGCGAGGTGCTGGGCGCGCTCCACGCCGTGTTCGCGGGCCGCAGCTGCTGGTTCAACCAGGTGGCGGGCAACAACCGCATCGTGTACGCCCTGCATGCGATGAGCGAGGCCAGCATCGGTGGCGCCGCTGCGCGCCTGGTGGAAGGTCTGGCGCGCCGCCACGGCCTGGGAGCGGGCTGGCTTAACCGGCTGGGTGTACGCCTGGTCGTGGGCTGGATCGTCCGGCGATCTGTCCCGAATCCGCCACGCTCGCTGGCGCAAGTGCCTCCGCCAACGCCCAAAATGTAACGATTCGTTTGCGAAGAGTGCGCCATCTGTGACACACTTATTCGCCCGATGCCCGCTGGCAATTTAACTTGCATAAGCGGCGAGTCGTTTCGCCAACTACCCTGCATTATCAAGCACAGGAATCATTTGATGCCGCGTCGCCGATTGTCGCCTTCGCTTACGCTTGCGGCTGCCCTCACGTTCGGGGGCGGGCTGACCGCGACCGCGGTGTTGACGGCTGCGCTTGGCAGACTCGAGTACGACAATCAAGCACTGGCCTTCGACCGCGACGTCGGCGTGCGCGTGGCCGCCCTGCGCCAGGGGATGGAAGAGGCGTCCGAGATACTGAACGTCACCAACCAGCTCTTCACCACGGTCCATCCGGTAACGCGGGAACAGTTTCACGCCTTCACCACGCCGCTACTCCAGCGTAATCCCTATATCCTGGCCTTCAATTTCCACCGTGTGGTGCGGGATGCCGATCGCCCGGCGTTCGAAGCGGATCTGCAACGGGTGCGGCCCGGCACGGTGTTGCGTGAACTGCGGATCGATGGCGACAAGATGTCCCTGGTTGCTGCGCCACGCCGTGCCGAATACAACGTGGTCGATTATCTGGAACCGCTGCGCGGCAACGAGCCGGCCCTGGGCCTGAACGTCGGCGCCCGTCCGGAAGTCGCGCGTGCCCTGGCGCGCGCGCGCTTGACCGGCCAGCCGGGGGCGACGGTTCTGATGCGGCTGGCACAGGATCCGCGTGGACGACCCAGCTTCCAGGTCGTCCTGCCAGTCTACGACCCCAACGGCCGCCTGATCGGCGACACCGCGGCGGTGGTTCGGGTGGAAATGCTGGTCAGGACAGCGCTTGCACGCATCGGGCTGGTGAACGACCGCAGCATCCTGCTGCATGTGTTTGCCGGCGACCGCGCCGTGGCTGACAAGCTGGTGTACAGTAACCACGACGGTAAAGCGCCGCAGGCGGCCCTGTCGCCAGGCGCGACCCTGTACTGGATAGCCGGCGACTACAGCGGGCGCGCGCTGCACGGCTTCAGCATCGGCGGTCAACCCTGGGTAGTGGAGGCCGTGGCGGCGCCGCGCCCCTGGCTGGCCGACCACCTCGGATCGACCTTGCTTCTCACCGGCGGCATCCTCGCCACGCTGCTGCTGAGCGCCTTCGTGCAAGCCGCCGGCCAGCGCACGCGCAAGGTTCAGGAACTGGTGCGCGAACGCACCGCCGACCTGAAACTCACCAACCAGCGCCTGATCGACGACGTGCTGGCGCGCAAGCGCACCGAAAAGGCGCTGCAGGAAAGCGAGCAGCGCTTCCGCCAGCTGGTGGCGATGTCCTCGGACTGGTACTGGGAACAGGACGAATCCTTCTGCTTCGTCGCGCTGACCGGCGATTTTCCCGAAAAATCCGGCATCCGCCTGGACCGTATCATCGGCAAGACGCGCTGGGACCTGGTGCCCGGCATGGCCGAGAGCGAGAGCGGCCGCGAACACCGTGCCATGCTGGAAGCCCACGCGCCCTTCAAGAATCTGGAGTACAGCGCGGTCGACGACAATGGCGATGCGCGCTGGTACTGCATCAACGGTGAACCGATATTCGACGAACACGGCCGCTTCAGCGGCTACCGCGGCACCGGCAGCGACATCACCGCGCGCAAGCTGACCGAGCAGCGCGTCCACCATGTGGCCCAGCACGACGCACTGACCGGCCTGCCCAACCGCTCGCTGCTGCAGGACCGCCTGGGCCAGGCAGTGGCCTGGGCCAACCGCAGCGGACGGCCGGTGTGGGTGATGCTGATCGACCTCGACCGCTTCAAGTACGTCAACGACAGCATGGGCCACAAGGCCGGCGACGTGCTGCTGATGACGGTGGCCGCGCGCCTGCGCTCCTCGCTGCGCGACAGCGACACCGTGGCGCGCCTGTCGGGCGACGAGTTCGTGGTGATCCTGTCCGAGGACAGCGAACCGCTGTGCCCGGAGATCGTGCAGCGTGTGATGGATTCGGTGGCCCAGCCGGTGCTGCTCGGCAGCCGCGAATTCTTCGTCACCTGCAGCATCGGCGTGGCCGCTTATCCGGGCGACGGCACCCCGGCCGACAGCCTGACCGAGCACGCCGACATCGCCATGTACCGCGCCAAGAAGCTGGGCCGCAACAACTTCCAGTTCTACACGCCGGCGATGAATGAGGAGTCGCTCGAGCGCGTGCGCATCGAGGGCGGCTTGCGCAGTGCATTGGAACGCAACGAATTCGTGCTGCACTACCAGCCGCAGGTCGAGCTGCAGAGCGGCCGCATCGTCGGCATGGAAGCGCTGATCCGCTGGCGGCATCCGGAGCTGGGCATGGTGCCGCCAAGCCGCTTCGTCGGCGTCGCGGAAGACACCGGCCTGATCGTCCCGATCGGGGCCTGGGTGATGCGCACCGCCTGCGCCCAGAACAAGGCCTGGCAGGATGCAGGACTGGGGCGGCTGCGGGTGGCGG
>Ga0265797_10002969_pt1 | contig 27786 bp, 31 predicted proteins | sample P2T30metagenome_FD_192433 | JGI IMG/M metagenome (GOLD analysis project Ga0265797, IMG submission 192433) | Plant litter microbial communities from East Loma Ridge, Irvine, California - P2 T30 | ecosystem: Environmental > Terrestrial > Plant litter > Unclassified | place: USA: California... | reverse complement strand
ACGGCAGCTAGCGCGAGCCCATGCTGGCGTAGGCGAACAGGGTGCCGATGCCGCCTTCGACGTCGACCCAGCTGTCGGGCCGGGTCGCGCCGGTCAGGTGCGAGATGTCATACAGCTCTTCCTTGCGCTCCATCAGGTACATGGCCAGGGCTTTCAGGCGCTGGGCGCGTTTCTGGAAGTCCGATTGCATGAGGTTGCGCACGCCGGTCTTGCGGGCGTAGTGCAGGGCTTCCTCGAAATCGATCTTCTCTGCGTGGGTATGGAAGATCAGGTTGTTGTCGAGGGCGCTGTGCAGGGGCGTGTGGGCTTCGGCGCCGTGCCAGCGGCCGGCGATGTGACTTTGCAGGGTTGGAGCGTTCATTTGGCTTGTCTCCTCCGATGAGGCTTATTGATTCGTCGTCCCCGCGAAAGCGGGGATCCATGCTGAGCGTGATGCAACGATGACTGCTATTTAGGCCGGTGCGGCTCATCGAACACCAGGCGCCGCCGGTCCGGCTCCACCTCGGTGAACGCCTCCACCTCGCGCATCGTCTGCATCGAGCGCACATTCAAATCGTGGTACTGGCGCGTGCCGTAACTCTTCCATGCCAGCTCTGCATCCGTCACCGCCCGCATCACGCGCGCCGGCGCCCCCAGTACCAGGCTGCGCGGCGGGATCAGCATGCCGGCCTTGACGAAGGCCGAAGCGCCGACGATCGACTCCGCACCGACCACGGCCTTGTCCATCACCACCGCATTCATGCCGACCATCGCATTGCGCCCGACGCGGCAACCGTGCAGCACGGCGCCGTGGCCGATGTGGCCATCCACCTCGACCACCGTGTCGTCTTCCGGAAAGCCATGCATCACACAGGTGTCCTGCACGTTGGCGCCTTCTTCCAGGATCAGGCGGCCGAAGTCGCCGCGCAGCGAGGCCAGCGGGCCGACGTAGCAGCGCGGGCCGACGATCACGTCGCCGATCAGCACCGCGCTCGGGTGCACGTAGGCGCTCGGGTGGATCACCGGGCGCAGGCCGTCGATTTCATACACTTTTACCATTGCAACTGCATCCTTTATTGTTTCGGGCGCTTGTCGAGCACGCGCCGCGCCTTGCCGGTCAGCGAACGTTCGATACCCTGCGCGGGCAGCAGTTTCACGCTGGTGGTCACGCCAATATACGTTTTGATCCGGTGCTGCAGGTCGCGCCCGACGGCGTCGATCGTGTCCATCGGCACCTCGGCGTCGCGCAGTTCGCAATGCACTTCGAGCGCATCCAGGTGGCCGTCGCGCGTCACCACCAGCTGGTAATGCGGCGCCAGCGCCGGCATGCCGAGGACGAGTTCCTCGACCTGGCTCGGGAACACGTTCACGCCGCGGATGATCAGCATGTCGTCCGAACGGCCATTGATGCGGCCCATGCGACGCATCGCACGCGAGGTCGGCAGCAGCAGGCGCGTGAGGTCGCGCGTACGGTAGCGGATGATGGGCAGCGCTTCCTTGGTCAGCGAGGTGAATACCAGCTCGCCCTCCTCGCCGTCCGGCAGCACCTCGCCGGTATCGGGGTCGATGATCTCCGGATAAAAATGGTCTTCCCAGATCACCGGGCCATCCTTGCTCTCGATGCACTCGCTGGCCACGCCCGGGCCCATCACTTCGGAGAGGCCGTAGATGTCGACCGCGTCGATGCCGGCGCGCGCTTCGATTTCCTTGCGCATCGCATCGGTCCAGGGTTCGGCGCCGAAGATGCCGACCTGCAGCGAGGACCTGGCCGGATCGATCCCCTGGCGCTGGAATTCCTCGACGATGTTCAGCATGTACGACGGCGTGACCATGATGATCGAGGGCTGGAAATCCTGGATCAGCTGCACCTGCTTTTCGGTCTGGCCGCCCGACATCGGGATGACCGTGCAGCCCAGGCGCTCGGCCCCGTAGTGGGCGCCGAGGCCACCGGTGAACAGGCCGTAGCCGTAGGCGATGTGGACCATGTCGCCGGGACGCCCGCCGGCGGCGCGGATCGAACGCGCCACCACGCCGGCCCAGGTATCGATGTCGTTTTGGGTATAGCCGACCACGGTCGGCTTGCCGGTGGTGCCGCTCGACGCATGCACGCGCACCACTTGTTCGCGCGGCACCGCGAACAGGCCGAACGGGTAGTTGTCGCGCAGGGTCTGCTTTTCGGTGAACGGGAACCTGGCCAGGTCACTCAGCGATTTCAGATCGCCAGGGTGCACGCCGGCCTCATCGAAGGCGCGGCGGTAGTGCGGCACGTTGTCGTAGGCGTGCTGCAGGCTCCATTTCAAGCGCTCCAGCTGCAGGGCCTGCAGTTCGTCGCGGCTGGCGCGTTCGATCGGTTCCAGTTCGCCGGTTTGCGGGATGCGTTGCACCATTTTCAGTCTCCTTCGGGGCCTCACCAAACCTACTGCGCGTTGCATTTTCGGTTTGCGATGCTCGCTGTACTGAAGTACAGCTGCGCTTCTCAACCGAAACTGCTGCCGCTCGCGACGGTTTTGTGAGGCCCCTGTTAATTATTGTGCGCCGACCTCGGCCACCATCCCGCTCACGCGGTGCGATTTGCCGCGGAACAGCGCCAGCTTGCGCCCTTCCTGGTTGCTGACCACGATGTCGTAGACGCCGGTCTTGCCGGACAGCGCCTGCTCGACCGCCTCCGCCACCAGCAGGTCGCCTTCATGGCCAGGTGCCAGGTAGTCGATCGTGCAGCCGGCGCCGACCGTATTGAAATTATGCGAATTGCAGGCGAAGGCAAAGGCGCTGTCGGCCAGCATGAAGATGTAGCCGCCGTGGCAGGTGCCGTGGCCGTTGAGCATGTCGGCGCGCACCGGCATCGACATGCGCGCGTAACCGGGACGGATGGCAATCAGCGTCATGCCCAGCGCCTGGCTGGCCGGATCACGTTCGTACATGGTCTTGCCGGCCAGTTCGGCCAGCGCTTGCGGGTCTTTCGTTAAATCAAACTGCATGGAATCTGGCTCCCTCCGGATGGGCATACAGCTTGCGGCGCAACAGCGGCGACACGCGGTAGCGGTCTTCGCCATACACCGCGGCCAGGTTGGCCAGCACGGCCACGACGTGTTCCAGGCCGATCTGGTCGGCCCAGGCCAGCGGACCGCGTGGATAATTGACGCCCTTTTGCATCGCCACGTCGACCGCCTGCGCATCGCAGACGCCCTGGTTGACGGCGTCGGCGGCTTCGTTGGCCAGCATGGCCACCGTGCGCATCACGGCCATGCCGGGCACGTCGTCGAGGCGCGTGACGCTGAAGCCGGCCGCCTGGAACAGGCCGACCGCCCCCTGCCACGCGGCCTCGCTGCACTGGTCGGCGCGCGCCAGCGCAATGCGCGTGGCCTTGCCCGGATCCAGCATCAGGTCGAACAGGATCGTGTCGGCACAATTGTCATCGAAGGCGCGCTGGGTGGCGCTGCGGCCGTCGGTCAGGAAGATGTTGGCGCCGTGGACGTGGAAGGCCGGTGCCTCGCGGCCCTCTACGCCGTCCAGCAAACCGGGATGGCTGACCGACACGCCGGCAGCACCCAGGCGCGCATTGACCACGTCGTGCAGCGCGTCGAACACCGGCTCGTGGAACTGGCGCACGCGGGTGACGCGCACGGTGTGCGGCCGTTCGGCCAGCGGTTCGGCCTTCGGTTCGACGCGCGCGGCATCGTCACCATAACGGTAAAAGCCGCGCCCGGATTTGCGGCCGAGGAAGCCGGCATTCACCAGTTCCTGCTGCAGCACCGAGGGCGTGAAGCGCGGGTCGTTGAAGTAAGCGTGGAATACCGACTGGGTAACGGAAAAATTCACGTCGTGCCCGATCAGGTCCATCAGTTCGAACGGCCCCATGCGGAAGCCGCCGGCATCGCGCATCACGGCGTCGAGCGTGGCCGGGTCGGCGGCCTGTTCGTTCAGCAGGCGCAGCGCCTCGGCATAGAAGGGACGCGCCACGCGGTTGACGATGAAGCCGGGCGTGGAAGTCGCGTGCACCGGCTGCTTGCCCCAGCTGGCGGCGGTGGCGGCCACGGTGGCGGCGACGTCCTTGCCGGTGGCGATGCCGCTGATGACTTCCACCAGCGCCATCAACGGCACCGGGTTAAAGAAATGCATGCCGACCAGGCGCTCGGGCCGTGCCAGTGGCGCCGCGATCGCCGTCACCGAGATCGACGAGGTGTTGGTGGCCAGGATGCAGTCTGTATCGACGATGCCTTCCAGCTGTTTGAACAGCGTGCGCTTGACCTCGAGGTCTTCGACCACGGCTTCCACCACCAGCGCGGCATTTTTCAAATCCTCGAGGGCGGCGGCCGGCTGCAGGCGCTCGCGCGCGCGATCGGCATCAAGCGTGCCCATGCGGCCCTTGTCGACCAGCTTGTCGAACACCTTGCCGATGTCGGCGATCGCTTTGGCGACCGCGGCCGGACGGGTGTCGAACAGGCGTACCGTGTGGCCGGCGACGGCCGCCACCTGGGCGATGCCGGCGCCCATGGCGCCGCTGCCGACCACGCCGACGACGGCAGATGTATCCAATGCCTGGGCCATGCTCATTCCCCTATCAGTTACCTTGAAATTGAGGCTGGCGCTTTTCGATGAAGGCGGCCACGCCTTCGCGGTAGTCGTGGCTGTAGCCCAGCTCGCGCATCATCGACGCTTCCAGTGCCAGCTGCTGCTCGAGCGTGTTGGTCGAGCTGGCCAGCATGGCCTTCTTGGTATAGGCCAGGCCTTTGGTAGGCGCGGCGGCGAAGTGCTCGGCCATGGCCATCGCTTCCATCATCAGCGCGTCGTCCGGGACGCAGCGCCAGATCAGGCCCCACTGCTCCGCCTTTTCGGCCGGCAGGCGCTCGCCCAGCATCGCCAGGCCCATCGCGCGCGCCGGACCGATCAGGCGCGGCAGCGCCCAGGTGCCACCGGTGTCGGGGATCAGGCCGAGCTTGCTGAAGGCTTCGATGAAGGAGGCGGACTTTGCGGCCAGCACGATGTCGCAGGCCAGCGCCAGGTTGGCACCGGCGCCGGCGGCCACACCGTTGACGGCGCAGATCACCGGCATCGGCAGGGTGCGCAGGGTCATGACCAGCGGGGCATAGTATTTTTCGACGGATTCGCCGAGGTCGACACCTGGCCCTCCCGGTTCGACGGCGCGGTCGTTCAAGTCCTGGCCGGCGCAGAAGCCGCGGCCGGCGCCGGTCAGCAGCAGCACGCGCACGGATTTGTCGGCCTGCACCTGGTCGAGGGCGGCGCGGACTTCGCGGTGCATGGCCTGGGTAAAGCTGTTCAGGCGGTCCGGGCGATTGAGAGTGAGGACGGCGATACCGTTGTCGATCTTGAACTGGATGGTTTCGTAGGTCATGAGAGTGTCTCCTCGGGTGACTTGGTCCCCCGCCTTCGCGGGGGCGACGTGCAAGCGTTAGCGGTATTTATGTCGCTACCACTGATCCTGCTTCACTCCGCCACATCGAAATCGACAACAATTCGATCCGTCACCGGAAAACTCTGGCAGCTCAGCACGAACCCACGCGCCACTTCGTAGTCCTCGAGCGCGTAGTTGACGTCCATGTCCACCGTGCCCTCCACCACCTTGCAGCGGCAGGTCGAGCACACGCCGCCCTTGCAGGAATAGCGCATGTCGATGCCGGCGCGCAGGCCGGCATCCAGCAGCGATTCCTTGTCCTTGTCCATGGTGAAGCTGGCGTGGTTGCCGTCCATGATCACGGTGACTTCGGTCAGGTGGCCCACGTCGGCGCCGTAGTGGCTGCGCGGCTGGCGCACCGCATTGGCAGCCGCGGCGGCGAACAGTTCGATGCGGATGCGTTCCTTCGGCATGCCGGCTTCCTGCAGCGCATTCGAGACGCCGTGCATCATGTCTTCCGGGCCGCAGATGAAGGCGTAGTCGACGTCCTCGACGCGCAGCCAGCGCTGGAACAGCTGGCGGCATTTGTCCTGGGTGATGCGGCCGTTGAACAGTTCGATGTCCTGCTGCTCACGGCTCATCACGTAGACCAGGTTGAGCCGCTCCATATAGATGTCCTTCAGCTCGGCCAGCTCGTCACGGAAGATCACCGAGGACGAAGCGCGGTTGCCGTACAGGATGGTGAAGCGGCTGTGCGGCTCGGCCAGCAGCGTGGTCTTGACGATCGACAGGATCGGCGTGATGCCGCTGCCGGCGGCAAAGGCGAGATAGTGGCGGCGGCTTTCGGGATCGAGCGGCAAGTTGAAGCGGCCTTCGGGCGGCATCACGTCCAGCGTCATGCCGGGCTTCAGGGCCTGGTTGGCCCAGGTCGAGAACAGGCCACCGGCCACGCGCTTGATCGCCACGCGCAACTGGTCGTCCTGCACCGCGGCGCAGATCGAATAGGAGCGGCGCACGTCTTCGCCATCGACCATCGCGCGCAGGGTCAGGTGCTGGCCCTGGCGGTATTTGAAGGTTTCTTTCAGCTGCGGCGGCACGTCGAAGGTAACGGCGATGGCGTCGCGCGTTTCATGCTTGACCTTGGCTACGGTCAGGGGGTGGAATGTGCTCATGTCAATGACACTTGAAGTAATCGAAGGGCTCGCGGCAGTCCAGGCACTGATATAGCGCTTTGCATGGGGTAGAGCCGAACTGGCTGGTGAGGCGGGTGTGGCGGGAGCCGCAATGCGGGCAGTCGACCTGCGGCTGCTGGATCGCATGCCGCGAGAAGGTAGCACTACCGGTAGCACTGTGGCCTTTCGACAGCGCGCTGATGTCGATCACCTGCTGCCTAGGTGGTGCGATGCCGTAGCCGCTCAAGGCAGCCTTGCCGGCGGCGCTCATCCAGTCGGTGGTCCAGGCCGGCGACAGGCGGGAGGCGATACGCACGCGCGTCAGACCTTTTGCGCGCAGCGCGGCGTCGACGTCCTCGGCGATCACCTGCATCGCCGGGCAGCCGGAATACGTCGGGGTGATCGTCACCACGCACTCGCCAGTGTCCTCGTCGATGCTGACGTCGCGCACGATGCCGAGGTCCACCACCGAGATCACCGGGATCTCGGGATCGGGCACCTCGGCGAGCCAGGCCCAGACCTGCTCGACGGCGACAGTGGGCATCTCCATGACCGTTACCATTCGGCGCCGGGGTAAGCGCGCTGCAGGAACTGCATCTCGGCCAGGATGTAGCCGAGCCGTTCGCCGTGCAGGCCCTGCTTGCCGCCGCGCTGCATGTAGGCATCCGGCGACGGCATGCGCAAGGTCGCTTCCTCGAACACGTCGGCCACGTGCTGCAGGAAGGCGGCGCGCATGGCTTCAGGCGCGGGCGCGACACCTTGCGCCACCATTGCCTGATCTGCCTCGTCGTAGAGGAACATCTCGCCGGCATAGGTCCACAATTCGTCGACGGCAGCCTGCATCTTGGCGTGGCTGAGCTCGCTGCCGTCGCCCAGGCGCACCACCAGGTCGGCGCTGCGGCGCAGGTGGTAAGTCACTTCCTTGATCGACTTTTCGGCGATCTCGGCGATGCGCGGGTCGCTCGACGTGAGCAGGCCGCGCATCAGGAAGTAATGCCAGGTGTCGAACAGGAACTGGCGCACCATGACTTGCGCATAATCGCCGTTCGGCTGTTCCAGCAGCAGGCAGTTGCGGAAGGCGCGCACGTCGCGCAGGTAGGCCAGGCGATCTTCGTCGCGGCCCTGTCCTTCGAGTTCGCCGGCGTAGGTGAGCCACATGCGGGTCTGGCCGAGCAGGTCGAGCGCGACATTGGTCAGGGCCATGTCTTCTTCCAGCGCCGGGCCCTTGCCGCACAGCTGGGACAGCTGCTGGGACAGGATCAGGGCATTGTCGCCCTGGCGCAAAAGGTACTCGAACTTGGCCTGCCTGGTATCCATGGTCGATTGCACGGCGGGCCTCACAGGTTCTTCACTTCTTCCGGCATCGGGAAGAAGGTCGGGTGGCGGTAGACCTTGCTGTTGGACGGCTCGAACAGCGCGTCCTTGTCGCCCGGGCTGGAAGCGACGATGTCGGCCGCTTTCACGACCCAGATCGACACGCCTTCGTTGCGGCGCGTGTAGACGTCGCGGGCGTTGTTGACCGCCATCGCGGCATCCGGGGCGTGCAGGCTGCCCACGTGTTTATGGGCGAGGCCATGCTGGCTGCGGATGAAGACTTCCCACAGGGGCCATTCTTTGCTCATTGTTGTCTCCTGCTTGTTTATTGTTACCTCGTCGTTCCCGCGCAGGCGGGAATCCATGCTGAGCATCTTTAGCCAACTCAGCATGGGTCCCCGCCTCCGCGGGGAGTCGTTTCCGGCAATGCCGGGAACGACGGCAGTGATGATTTTTACGCCGCGGCTTCTTTGGCCGCCTGCTTGTCCGCATGCGCCACCAGCGCCTCACGGAACCACGCCCCTTCTTCCCAGGCCGTCACGCGCGTGCGCAGGCGCTCGCGGTTGCACGGGCCGTTGCCCTTGAGGACGTTGTTGAACTCGGACCAGTCGATCTCGCCGAAATCATAGCTGCCGCGTTCTTCGTTCCACTTCAGGTCCGGATCCGGTACGCTCAAGCCGAGGAATTCGGCTTGCGGCACGGTCTGGTCGACCATGCGCTGGCGCAGCTCGTCGTTGGAGAACAGCTTGATGCGCCACTTGCTGGATTGTGCGCTGTTGACCGATTCGGCATCCGACGGGCCGAACATCATCAGCGACGGCCACCACCAGCGGTTGAGGGCGTCCTGGGCCATCGCCTTTTGCTCGGGCGAGCCCTGGGCCAGCTTCATCATGATGTCGTAGCCCTGGCGCGCGTGGAAGGATTCTTCCTTGCAGACGCGGATCATGGCGCGCGCATACGGCCCGTACGAGCAGCGGCACAGCGGGATCTGGTTGATGATGGCGGAGCCGTCGACCAGCCAGCCGATGGCGCCGATGTCGGCCCAGCTCAGCGTGGGGTAATTGAAGATGCTCGAATACTTGGCCTTGCCGGCGTGCAGGGCCTCGAGCAGCTCGTCGCGCGAGACGCCCAGCGTTTCGGCGGCGCTATATAAATAGAGGCCGTGGCCGGCTTCGTCCTGGATCTTGGCCAGCAGGATCGCCTTGCGCTTGAGCGTGGGTGCGCGCGTGACCCAGTTCCCTTCCGGGAGCTGGCCGACGATTTCGGAGTGCGCGTGCTGCGAAATCTGGCGCACCAGGGTCTTGCGATAGGCGTCCGGCATCCAGTCCTTGGGCTCGATGCGGATGCCGGCGTCGATGCGGGCCTGGAATGCTTGTTCTTCCGCGCTCATGTCAGCGTCAGTCTGCACTTTCTTGAGGCCGGTTTCTACCAGTTGGGCGTACATCGTGTCTCCCCTTGTCTCGTGTCTGAATCCATAATACGATACAAAAAACGCGATGTACACCAGAATTTTGAATCATATCGACCTACAACAACCATGACCCAGCCCACCGGCAAGCAGTGGATCGACCACTTCCTCAGCACCGATCCGCCACGCTCGAAATCGCTGGTGATGACCATCTTCGGCGATGCCATCGCCCCGCACGGCACGCGCCTGTGGCTGGGCAGCCTGATCGAACTGGTGGCGCCGATGGGAGCCACCGAGCGCCTGGTGCGCACCAGCGTGTTCCGGCTGGCGCAGGAAGGCTGGCTGGTCGCGAACCGTGAAGGACGGCGCAGTTCGTATGCGCTGCAGGAAGCCGCGCGCCCGCGTTTCGAGCGCGCCAACCGCCGCATCTACGCGCCGCCCGGACTGGACTGGGACGGCAGCTGGACGCTGCTGATGGCACCGGGCGGCAGCATCACAGCCGAGCTGCGCACGACGGTGCGCAAGGAACTCGAATGGGAAGGTTTCGCGATGCTGGCGCCGGGACTGCTGGCGCATCCGGCCTTCGATGCCGAGAGCCTGGCCGAGATCCTGAAACGCATCGAGGCCGACGGCAAGATCTTCGTGTGCAATGCCGTGGAGTTTCCCGGTGTCGGCGCGCGGCCGCTGGGGGAGCTGGTACGCGAAGGCTGGGATCTGTCGGGTGTTACCGCCAGCTACCGCCGATTCATCGACGATTTCACGCCGCTGCGCGATGTGCTGGAGAGCAGCACGGCGATCGAACCGCAGGCCGCCTTCGTGATGCGCAGCCTGCTGATCCACGCTTACCGCCGGGTGCAACTACACGATCCGATGCTGCCGCTGGACCTGCTGCCGCAACCGTGGCCGGGGTCGGAAGCATATGCGCTGGCGCAGGCGATCTACCGGCTGGTGTGGGTGCAGGCTGAGGACTATTTGATGCAGGTGCTGCGGCGCGAGGATGCAGAGGCGCCGGCGGCGGATGCGGCGTTTTATGAGCGCTTCGGGGGGTTGGCCTAACAGTCCACCCCACCCGCATACTGCGCCACCGCCATCGGATTGCGTACCCGGTCCAGTCCCAGTTCCACATCCAGTTCCGGCCAGTACAGGCAGGACGCGCCGATGCACTGCACCAGGCACAGCTGGGCCACGGTCGCGTGCTCGAACCAGGGAAAAAGCGCGAACGGCACGTACAACTCCTCATCGCGGCAGCGCAGCCAGAACCCGCGGCTGTCGATGCTGATGATGGCCGTTTGGCTCAGACAAATCTCCAACATGTAGTCTCCTTCTTATTGAGTACGCATAGGCGCTGCGGCCGAGCAAGAAAGGTAGCAAAAGCATCACACCCGGACTTTGCGCCGCCGCAGACCCGCCGATACCGCAGAAGAAAGGCGGTATCATGCAGCCCTCACCACCCAACAAAAAACAGGACACACAATGTCTATCAAGATCAGCAGCCAGTTCGACGCTGGCGCCATCGAGATCGTCAACGCCACCAGCGCGGGCGCCATCGACCTGAACATCCGCAAGGACTCGCACGCCGACATCGTCCAGTGGTTCTACTTCCGCCTGCAGGGCGCGCAAGCCGAGCCCTGCACGATCCGCCTGCTGAATGCCGGCCAGTCGGCCTACCCGGCGGGCTGGGAAGACTACAACGCCATGGCCAGCTACGACCGCATCAACTGGTTCCGCGTGCCGACCAGCTTCGACGGCCAGGTGCTCACCATCGAGCACACCCCGGGCATGGACAGCGTGTATTACGCCTATTTCGAACCGTATTCGTGGGAACGCCACCTCGAGCTGCTCGACCGCGCCCAGCTGTCGGAACACGTACGCATGCTCGACCTCGGTTCGACGGTCGATGGACGCGACCTGAACATGCTGGTCATCGGCGAACCGGCCGAAGGCAAGAAGAAGGTGTGGGTGATCGCACGCCAGCACCCGGGCGAAACGATGGCTGAATGGTTCGTCGAAGGCATGCTCGATGCCCTGCTCGATCCTGCGCACCCGTTCGGCCGGCAACTGCTGAAAGAATCGGTGTTCTATGTGGTGCCGAACATGAATCCGGACGGCTCGGTGCGCGGCAACTTGCGTACCAACGCGGCCGGCGCCAACCTGAACCGCGAGTGGTATAACCCGACCATGGAACGCAGCCCGGAAGTCTTCCTGGTGCGCCAGAAGATGCATGAAACCGGCGTCGACGTCTGCCTGGACGTGCACGGCGACGAGGGCCTGCCCTATGTGTTCGTGGCCGGCAGCGATGCCCTGCCCAACTTTACGCCGGAACAGGCCGCGGCCGAAAAGGCCTTCGCCGAGAACTTCATGATCGCCAGCCCGGACTTCCAGACCGACTACGGCTATCCGAAAGCACCGTTCACCGACGAAGTCCTGAGCATGGGTTCGCCCTATATCACGCACGCCTTCGGCTGCCTGTCGCTGACGCTGGAACTGCCGTTCAAGGACAACGCCAACGACCCGGACCCGCTGGTTGGCTGGGATGGCGCGCGCAGTGCCCGCCTGGGCGGCGCCGTGCTGCAACCGGTGCTGCAGGCGCTGCGCGTACTCAAGTAATCCCCCGGAACCGGCCCGCGCCCTGCCCTGTCAAACGGGGGATCAATGGGGAGCGGGCATGACACAGAACAGGGGCAGGGTGTATCGGCCGGGCGACAGCCCGCAAACGGGCGACCTGCCGCCTGCCGGGCTGGCGCTCGGCGACAGCTGGTTCTGGCATGGCGACCGGACGCTGTTGCACGCACTGGTCGAACATCCCTCGGTGGTGCCCGATCATGCGGCCGTCCGCCTCATCGGCTTCAACGGCGCGCGCCTGAACCAGTATCTCGGGGACGGTGCCTATGCCGATTTACTGCGTACCCGTCTCACACCCGACTTCCACTTCAGCGAGTTCTATCTGGGCGGTGCCGCCAACGACGCCCTCGAATACGGCCTGGCGCTCCACGACGACTGCTCGACCGCCCTCGCCCCCGGCGATTGCCTCTCGCCCGAGCGGCTCGACCTGCTGCTGTACCACATCGACGAAGGCTTGAACGGCATCATCCGCACGATCCGCTGGGCCTACCGCAAGACCACCTGGCTGCAGCCGATCTTCCTCAACGGTTACGACTATCCGGTTCCCGATGGGCGCAGCTTCACCAGCGATCATGGCGGCTGGGTTTCGACGATGATGGACGAGGCCGGGGTCAACCCGGACCTGGGCTACCGCAAGGAAGTCATGCGGCGGCTGATGGATGCGATCAACGAACAGGTGCTGGCGGAATTCCACTCGCCGATCGAACGCGTGTTCCACGTCGACAGCCGCGGGGTGCTGTCGAACGATGACAGCAGCTATGCACAGGATTGGGAGAACGAGCTTTACCCGAGCAATGCGGGTTTCAGGAAGATCCTCGAACGGGCCTGGTTTCCTTTGCTCAGACCGTTCGGGATCATCCGTTGAGCCGGCGGATTACAGGAAAGTAAAGACCTGCTCTTGCGCCAGGCGCGACTTCGGCAGCTTGGCATTGAAGTCACTGTCGGCGTGATAGCCGAGGCTCAGGAGCACCAGGCTCGACAGGCCCTGCTCGTGCAGGCCCAGTTCGGCGTCCAGCGCAAGAACGTCGATGCCTTCCATCGGCGTGCTGTCGACGCCCACCGCCGCGGCCGCAAACATGGCATTGGCCAGGGCAATGTAAACCTGCTTCTCGTACCACTGCGGCAGGTCTTTGTAGGTGTAACGGTGCAGGTTGGTGAAGTGCTGGCGGCTCTTGGCGGAATAACCGCGGACGGTGTCGTCGGCGAAGCGGCCATCGGCTTCCTCTTTGTCGAGCAGGCGGTCCAGGTGGGCGGCGTCGGCATCGACCTTGGTGCAGAACAGGATCACGTGCGACGCATCGCGGACCTTGGCTTCGTTGAAGGCGTAGCCGCCCTGCACGCCCGTGGCCAGGCGCGCCTTGCCTTCCGGGGTGCTGGCGACGATGAAGTGCCACGGCTGCGAATTGACCGACGACGGGCTGTTGCGCAGCACCTCGTAGATCTGCTGCATGATCTCTTCCGGGACCTGGCGTGCCGGGTCGTAGGCTTTGGCGGAGTAACGCTGTTGGGATACTTTGACGATGTCCATGAATTCCTTTTGTGGAGTGACGCTTGCGGCGCGGGTAGCGGCAATGCGTAGCTGCACATTATTGCAGGAACCGAAATTTTGCGTGTAGAGCCGCTGGCTAAGTTGCTACGTGTAGTTCTTAGTGATACACTTTGGCCGAAAGAGAAGGGGTCAGAGAGCCGTGCCAAAGACAAACCACCTGCCTGAGCAATCGGAAAAACAAGCAGGAGAAAACCGGGTTTTCAAGGCGACGAAATTTGCCACCGAAGCCACCAGGCGAAAGATTTCAGACGAAGAGCTTTGCGAAGCAATCGCACAGATCCAAGCTTCGCCCAAGACGTACTCCGTTGGCGGTGAAGTGTACAAAAAGCGCCTGAATGACAATATGGACCGTTCGATCGTTCTGGCAAAAGGCGGAACGCATTGGTTCTACGCTCACTTGTTCCAAAAGAAGAATCAGGACAATATAACTAGCAAGGAATTAGACGCGTTCAAGGCAGCAGCCAAGATCTTGGGGAAATTATCAGGGGCTGAACTGGACAAGGCAGTGAAAGCTGGACAATTTCTGGAGATTTGTCATGAGTGCAAAACCGACAAAAGCAAACAAGATGAAAGCAAACGAGCGCAAACCAAAAAGTGATGCCCTGGATTCGGTTCACCAAATAATGGCGGGCTTGCACGACATTGGCGTCATCGATAAGAAGACAATGCGTTCATTCGATGCAACGTGCCTTCTGGATCCGATTCCTTTCGAGCCGGCGCAAATTGTCCAGCTGAGAGAGAGGGTTCACCTGAGCCAACCTGTCTTCGCCAAGTACCTGGGCGTTACCAAGTCGACGATGGCGAAATGGGAATCGGGAGAAAAAAAGCCAAGCGGCCCTTCCCGCCGTCTGCTGGAAGTCGTATTCAGGCACGGCATAGGCATATTGGAAGCATAAAAAAGGGCAGCCTCGGCTGCCCTTTTGCATTTAATTCGAACAGAGATTAATTCCCCGCCACCACCATCTTCTCGATCAAAATCGACCCAGTCGACTTGTTCCCGCGCGTCAGCACATCATTACCGATACCCACGATCTGCTGGAACATTTCCTTCATATTCCCCGCAATGGTGATCTCTTCCACCGGATACTGGATCACGCCATTCTCGACCCAGTAGCCCGACGCGCCGCGCGAATAATCGCCGGTGACGTAATTGGTGCCCTGCCCCATCAGCTCGGTAACCAGCAGGCCGGTACCCATCTTGCGCAGCATGCCTTCGAAGTCGTCGGCAATTTTGGTTTCTTTCGACTTCATTTCGAGGTTGTGCGAGCCGCCGGCGTTACCGGTGGTCTGCATGCCCAGCTTGCGTGCCGTGTAGGTGGACAGGAAATAGCCCTGCAGTACGCCGTCACTGACGACCTTGCGGGTCTGGGTGCGTACGCCTTCTTCGTCGAAGGGTGAGGAACCGACGCCGCCGATGACGTGCGGGTCTTCGACGATGTTGATGTGCGACGGGAAGATAGACTGACCAAGCGAATCCAGCAGGAAACTCGACTTGCGGTACAGCGCGCCGCCGGAGGTGGCTTGCACGAAGGCGCCGACCAGGCCGGCCGCCAGCGGGGCTTCGAACAGCACCGGGCAGGTGCGGGTGTCGAGCTTGCGCGCGTTCAGGCGGGCCAGCGCGCGCTCGGCGGCGTAGCGGCCGACTTTTTCCGGGTCGCCCAGCTTTTTCGGGTCGCGCGCCGAGGTGTACCAGTCGTCGCGCTGCATGTTGTTGCCGCGGCCGGCGATCGGGGCCACCGACAGGGTGTGGCGCGAGAACGGGTAGCCGGCGCAGAAACCGAGGCTGTTGGCGGCCACGAAGTGCGATTGCTGGACGTAGACGCTGGCGCCTTCGCTGTTGGTGATGCGTTTATCCACCGCGAATGCAGCGTCTTCGCAACTCTTGGCGATCTGCGCGGCGTCTTCGGCACTGATGTCCCAGGGGTAGCACAGGCGCAAATCGCGCGGGTTGGTTTCCAGCAGCGCTTCGTCGGGCAGGCCGGCGGCCGGGTCTTCGGCGGTGAAGCGGGCGATGTTGTAGGCCGCTTCCACGGTGGCGCGCAGCGATTCGGTGGAAAAGTCGGAGGTGCTGGCGTGGCCGCGGCGCTGGCCGCAGTACACCGAGACGCCGATGCCCTTGTCCTTGTTTTGCTCGATGGTCTCGATTTGCCCCTTGCGCACCGTGACTGACAGGCCGCTACCCTCGCTGATCTCGACCGATGCATTGCTGGCGCCCTGTTCCTTGGCGAATGCCAGCACGTCGCGTGCGAGCTGCTTGAGCTGATCCTGGGTGTGGGTGAAGACGGAGTCGTTCATGTGCGTTTTTCGTAGCGAGCCCTAAAACAGTTATCATAGCAGCCGTTTACTGTTTTTACCGGCCGGCCGTGTGCCCGCCAATCTGAATATCATGCCAAATGCAAATCGCGGTGCTGTCGGCTTCCGCTCCGACGAGTTCGAACCGGAATACGAGCGCCCATCCAAGTCCGAACTGAAGCGCCAGAGCAACGAGTTGCAGAAGCTCGGCGAACAACTCATCGATGCGCCGCGCGACCGCGTCAAGCGCGTGGAGATGCCGGAAGACGTCAAGGAAGCCATCCTGACGTGCCAGACCATCACCAACCACGAAGGCCGGCGCCGCCAGCTGCAGTTCGTGGGCAAGAAGATGCGTACCCTGGACGAAGAGGAAGTCGCCGTCATCCAGCGCGCCATCGAGAGCTGGAAAGGCGCTTCGAAAGCCGAAACCGCCTCGCTGCACGCGCTGGAACGCCGCCGCGACAAGCTGCTGGCCGACGACAACGCCCTCACCCCGCTGCTCGAAGAGCATCCGGAACTGGACGTGCAGCAGCTGCGCACCCTGATCCGCAACGCGCGCAAGGAGCAAGCCGAGAACAAGCCGCCGAAAGCCTACCGCGAGATCTTCCAGATCCTGAAGGACGTCTCCAAGAAGAAAGCGGCGCCTGCCGCCGACGAAGACGGCGAGCACGAGGGCGACGACGATGAGTCTGACGAATAAGATCGACGAGCTGCCGGCCGACCTCGTGATCGGCCTGGTCTCGGTGTCCGACCGCGCCAGCGGCGGCGTCTACGAAGACAAGGGCATCCCGGCGCTGCAGGCATGGCTGCAAGCGGCCATCACGACGCCCTTCCGCGTCGAGACCCGCCTGATCCCGGACGACCGCGCCAGCATCGAAGGGACGCTGGTCGAGCTGGTCGACACGGTGCACTGCCACCTGGTGCTGACCACCGGCGGCACCGGCCCGGCGCGGCGCGATGTCACGCCCGAGGCCACCCTCGCCATCGGTACGAAAGAGATGCCAGGCTTCGGCGAGCAGATGCGCCAGATCAGCCTGCAGTTCGTGCCGACCGCGATCCTGTCGCGCCAAACCGCCGTCATCCGCGAGACTGCCGATCACGCTGCGCTGGTGATGAACCTGCCGGGCCAGCCGAAGTCGATCAAGGAAACGCTGGAAGGCCTGAAGGATGCGGACGGCAAGAGCATCGTCGGCGGCATCTTCGCCGCGGTCCCCTACTGCATCGATCTGATCGGGGGACCGTATATGGAAACCAATCCGGACGTGTGCAAGGCTTTCCGGCCGAAGTCTGCACTGCGTCCCGCTAATCAATAAGGAAGCGCATGAGCGAGCTGCTGGAACACGTCACGATCGACACCGCCGACAATCCGGAAATCTCCGTCATCTGGCTGCACGGCCTGGGCGCTGACGGCAACGACTTCGTGCCGATCGTGCGCGAGCTGGATTTGTCCGGCCTGCCCGGCATCCGCTTCATCTTCCCGCATGCGCGCCAGATCCCGGTCACCGTCAACGGCGGCTACGTGATGCGTGCCTGGTACGACATCACCGGTGCGGAGCTGGTGCGGCGCGAAGACGAAAACGGCCTGCGTGCCTCGCAGCTGGAAGTCGAAGCCTTCATCGCACGCGAAAAGGCGCGCGGCGTGCCGGCTTCGCATATCGTGCTGGCCGGCTTCTCGCAAGGCTGCGCGATGACCATCCAGGCCGGCCTGCGCCATCCGGAACAGCTGGCCGGCTTGCTGTGCCTGTCGGGCTACGTGCCGTTATCAAGCAAGCTGCCGACCGAGCGCAGCGACGTGGCCCTGAGCACGCCGATCTTCATGGCGCACGGCCGCCACGACAACGTGGTGCCCTTCAACCGCGCCGAGATGTCGCGCGACCTGCTGGTGTCGATGGGTTGCCAGGTCGAGTGGCATGAGTATGCGATGCAGCACTCGGTCTGCCTCGAGGAAGTCCAGGCGATATCCGCCTGGCTGAAGAAAGTGTTGGGCTAATTTTAGGTACGCAAGATGGCTAAGAAAGAAGAGCTGGACGAAGAAACGATGGCACTGATTAACTGGTGCATCGAAGTCGAAAAACACCTGGTCGCCGGCGGCGCCACCCAGGAACAGGCACAGGAACACATCGAGGAACACGTCGAGTGGTTCACCGACATGTTCTACGATGAGCTGACGCCGGAACAGGCGGCCAAGGAAGCGCTGGCGTAACTGCGCATGCATGCCTCGTCCCCGCGAAGGCGGGGACCCATGCTGAGGTCCCGAAGTCGATAGACCGGTACATCAGCAGCGTTTCAAAGGTGCCGATTTCAGTTACTCAGTATGGATCCCCGCTTTCGCGGGGACGACGTACTTGATTATGCGATCTCGATTACCATGCTCGGACATTCTCAACCATTGTCCAAGGAGCATGTGTGACCCAATCCGCAATCGACGTCCTGTTTCAACCGGCCCGCATCAAGGGGCTTGAGCTCAAGAACCGCATCGTGATGGCGCCGATGACGCGCAACTTCGCGCCGAACGGCGTGCCCGATGCCGCCATCGCCGAGTACTACCGCCGCCGCGCCGCCGCCGACGTCGGCCTGATCGTCTCCGAAGGCACGACCATCGCCCGGCCGGCCTCGAAAAACCTCCCGCGCATCCCCGACTTCCATGGCGCCGCGCTGGACGGCTGGAAGCACGTCATCGACGCCGTGCACGGCGCCGGCGGCAAGATGGGTCCGCAGATCTGGCACGTCGGCGCCGTTCCCGGCCCCGGCACCGACTGGACGCCCGCCGTCGAGCCGGAAGGCCCGTCCGGCCTGGGTTCGCCCGGCAAGCCCTTCGGCGCCACCATGAGCGACGAAGACATCGCCGACACCATCGCCGCCTTTGCTTCCGCCGCGGCGGATGCGAAAGCGCTGGGCTTCGACACCTTCGAAATCCACGGCGCGCACGGTTACCTGATCGACCAGTTCTTCTGGCACGGCACCAACGAGCGCAGCGACCGCTGGGGCGGCGCCACCATCGCCGAGCGCAGCCGCCTGGCCGCCGAAGTGCTGAAAGCGATGCGTGCAGCGGTGGGGCCCGACTTCCCGATCATCCTGCGCGTGAGCCAGTGGAAGCAGCAGGACTACAAGGCGCGCCTGACCACCACCCCGGACGAGATGACGCAATGGCTGCAGCCGCTGGTCGAAGCCGGCGCCGACATCCTGCACTGCTCGCAGCGCCGCTTCTGGGAACCGGAATTCCCGGAACTCGACGGCGCCGATGGCCTGAACTTTGCCGGCTGGGCCAAGAAGCTGACCGGCGCCGCCACCATCAGCGTCGGCTCGGTCGGCCTGGACGGCGAATTCCTGGCCTCGTTCAGCGGCAAGGGTGCGCAGACCGCTTCGCTGGACAAGCTGGTTGCCCGGATGGAGCGCGAGGAGTTCGACCTGATCGCGGTCGGCCGCGCGCTGCTGTCGGATGCGCAGTGGGCCAGCAAGGTCAAGGCTGGCGACCAGGCCGGCTTGAAAGCCTTCGAGGCGTCGGCGCTGGCGACGCTGGACTAAGCCTTGTCGTGCGCCGCGGCCCCGCGCGCTGCGGCGCACGCGGGCGACTTGGCCGCGGCCCATTCCGCGGCCATCCTGACGGCGGCTTCGGGCGATTCGCCTTTCTCCGACGGATGCATGGCCGGGATGCCGCCACGGTAGACCTGGCTGTCACCCAGCGCATACCTCAGCTCCGTCAACACCAGCGTCGAACCATCGGCCAGCGCATACGTGGCGTTCCCCGTCGACAGGCCGTGCGAGGTCTGGCCGAAAGTCTGCACCCGCTGTTCGCCAAGCAGCGCCACGAGCAGCATTTCGCCGGCGCTTGAAGTATGGCTGCCAACCACGACCGCCAGCGGCCCATCGGCATAGGGCGCCAGCGGATTGGTGCGCGCCCCGCCATAGGCATGCGCCGTGCGTTCCAGGCCGGCGCGATCGACCACGGGCGCACGCTTGCCGTCGCGGTCGACCCAGTTCGCCTTGTTGGCATTGCCGAACAGCGGATACATCGCGACCAGCGGCGGCCAGGCGTTGCCGCCGGTCTGCTCGCTGAGATCGACGACCAGGGCACAGGCGCCCTTGATGTCTGGGTGTGCATCCGCCTCGTCGTAGAAGCGCTTCACGTTCACGTCGATGACCTGCGCGCCGATGCCCACGTTCGGCGGCGGCGTCCAGCGCAATACCGTCCCGCGGCTGGTCGGGACCAGCCGGAATACAGGCGGGCGCGCCGCATTGCGAACCATGTTTGCGGATTGTCGCTGCTGTATCTGCACCGGTGTCGACAGGAAGGAGTGCCCGTCCGCGTCCAGGGTCGCGAGCAGTGTGCGGATGCCGCCATGGACTGCCGTGCGGTCGGCCTGCGCGGCATCGGTGCCGACCACGGCCAGCAAGGCCGCCCTGGCCTGGTCGTATTCCGCACGGCTGCGCGGATACACGCCCTTGCTTTCTACCAGTTCGATGGTCTTGTTCACGACCTCGCGCGCCAGCGGCAGCGGCATCGCATCCGGTGGCGGGTTCGCAGCCGGGTCCGCAGCGCCGGACGACGCGGCCAGGGTCAGCAGGATGGCGGCGAGCGCCGCGGCCGATACGGTAGAAATCATGTCCATGCCTCCATGATGAGCAGCGGACAGTGTGGCAAAAATCGCGGCACCAAAATGCGTGCTTTGTCACACGTCCGGCAAGGGCGCGGCATCGGACGGCGGCGCCGCGGTCTGCGCGGTATTCATCACCATCGCCAGGAAAGTGTAATAACCGTTTACACCCATCAGGTCGACCACGCCCTGCTCGCCGAACAGCGCCAGCGCATCCGCATACACGCGGTCCGATACGCGCTTGTCCCGGTGCAGTTCGGTGCAGAAGTCAACCACGACCGATTCGTCCACCAGCATCGCCTGCGGCCGCTCGCGCCGCGCGATGGCGTCGATGACGTCGGGCGGCACGCCGACCTGGCGTGCGATCGGCGCGTGGATCGCCCACTCGACCTGCTGGTCCCACTCGCGCGCGGTGACCAGGATCGCCAGTTCGGACAGGCGCACGCCAATGGCGCTGCGGTAGCGTAGATACTCACCCAGGCGCTGCGCATAACCCATCAGCTCCGGACTGCGCAGCAGCGGCACGAAGGGGCCGTACAGGGCGCCGCGCGGGCCGTTGATGATGTCCGCGGCGGCGGCGCGCTGGGCGTCGGTCCAGTCTTCCTGCGGGATGGGGCGAAGGCGGTCGCTCATGGCAAAAATATTCGCATGGCTTACGGCAAAAATCAAAAGAAACCGTGGGCTTCGCGTTTATTGTCAATCGTCAACTTTTTGGAGACGGGACATGAGCCACATCCTGCACCGCAGCCTGCGCCAGACGCCGCCGCTGGCCGTCGGCGGCCAAGGCATCTATTTGCGCGACAGCCAGGGCAATACCTATATCGATGCCAGCGGCGGCGCCGCCGTGTCCTCGCTCGGCCACGGCCACCCGGACATCATCGACGCCATGCACCGCCAGATCGACCGCTGCGCCTATGCGCACACGTCCTTCTTCACCACCGAGGTGGCCGAGCAGCTGGCCGACCGCCTGGTGGCACGGGCGCCGGCCGGCATCGGCAGCGTCTACCTGGTGTCGGGCGGCTCGGAGGCGATGGAGACGGCCCTGAAACTGGCGCGCCAGTACTTTGTGGAAGCCGGCGAACTGAAACGCTCGCTGTTCATCGCGCGCCGCCAGAGCTATCACGGCAACACGCTGGGCGCGCTGGCGGTGGGCGGCAACGAATGGCGCCGCAAGCCTTTCGCGCCGCTGCTGATGGACGTGCCGCGCGTCTCGCCCTGCTACGAATACCGCGGACGCGCCGAGGGCCAGGGCGTCGACCAGTACACCGAGATGCTGCTGGACGAACTGGAAGCCGCGATCCTGCACGCCGGTCCGGAACACGTGATCGGCTTTTGCGCCGAGACCGTGGTCGGCGCCACCGGCGGCGCGATCCCGCCGACGCCGGGCTACTTCCGCGGCGTGCGCAAATTGTGCGACAAGTACGGCATCCTGTTCATCGCCGACGAGGTGATGTGCGGGATGGGCCGCACCGGCACCATGTTCGCGATCGAGCAGGATGGCGTGGCGCCCGACCTGATCGCCGTGGCCAAGGGCCTGGGCGCCGGCTATGCGCCGATCGGGGCGGTGCTGGCCAACGGCGCCATCGTCGAACGCCTGCGCGGCGGCAGCGGCAGCTTCCTGCACGGGCACACCTACATCGGCCACCCGGTGGCGGCAGCGGCGGCGCTGGCGGTGCAGGATGTGATCGAACGCGACGATTTATTGGTGCAGGTGCAGAAGCGCGGCGCCACGCTGCGGCGCATGCTGGGCGGCGTGTTCGGCGACCACGAGCACGTCGGCGACATCCGCGGGCGCGGTCTGTTCGTGGGGCTGGAACTGGTGCGCAACCGCTCGAGCAAGGAACCGTTCGCGCCCGAGCTGAAACTGCATGCGGCGGTCAAGCAGCAGGCGATGCAGCGTGGGTTGATGGTGTATCCGATGGGCGGGACCATCGATGGGCGCCATGGCGACCATATCTTGCTGGCGCCGCCGTTCATCGTCAGTGCCGCGGAATTGTCGGAGATCGTGACGCGCCTGAAGGGGGCGGTGGATGCGGCGGTGATGGAGGTGTTAAAAACCTGACCGTCGATGTGCGTAGGGTGGGCACCCCGTGCCCACCCTACGGTTTAACGCAAGCTCACGCTTTTGGGAAAGCCAGCACTTCCTGCTGCTGCTCCCCCAACCCGGCAATCCCCAGACGCAGCGTGTCACCCTTCTTCAGGAAGCGCTGCGGCGAGCGCCCGAATCCCACGCCCGGCGGCGTGCCGGTACAGATGATGTCGCCCGGTTCCAGCGTCATGAAGCGCGACAGGTAGCTGACGATCTGGGCCACCGTGAAGATCATGTTCGACGTATTCCCGGTCTGCATGCGCTTGCCGTTCAATTCCAGGTAGAGGTCGAGGTCCTGTACGTCGAAGATCTCATCCTTGGTCACCAGGAACGGGCCGACCGGACCGAAGGTGTCGCAACCTTTACCTTTGTCCCACTGCGAGCCCAGTTCGAACTGGAAGGCACGCTCGGAGACGTCGTTGACCACGCAGTAGCCGGCCACGAACTTGAGCGCGTCTTCTTCACTGACATATTGCGCGCGGGTGCCGATGACGACGCCCAGCTCGACTTCCCAGTCTGTCTTTTTGGAGCCTTTCGGCAGCTGGATCGGATCGTCCGGGCCGGACAGGCAGCTGGTCGCCTTCATGAACATGATCGGCTCTTTCGGGATTGGCGCGCCGACTTCGGCGGCGTGGTCCGAGTAGTTCATGCCGATGCCGATGAATTTGCCGGTGCCTTTCACCGGCACGCCGAGGCGCGGATTGCCGCGCACCAGCGGCAGGGTCTTCCAGTCGACCTTGGACAGCTTGCGCAGCGCCTTCTCGGACAGCGCCGCGCCTTCGAGGTCGTCGATCACGCCGGACAAGTCGCGCAGCCGGCCCTCCTCGTCGAACAGGCCGGGCTTTTCCTTACCGGGGCGACCGTAACGAACCAATCTCATAATCTTCCTTCTCGTTGAGCATAGCGATGCCGCATTCTACCGGACGCCGTGCAAGGAAGGTTCGATGGCAATGCCGCAGCAGCCCGGGCAACTGCAGCGCCAGCAGCACGCCGAAGGCGACGCGGTAGGCGATGGCAGGCGGATGGCCTTGGGCATCTGCCTGCCATAACTCTACTATCTGGCCGAAGCCCGCCTGCACCAGGAAGGCGCCGACGAAGATCAGCAGGTTCAGGCAGGTCGCGGCGCGCCCGGTCAGCTCGCGCGGCAGGCTCTGGGCCACGATCGCGTATTCGATGCCGGTGATGGTGCCGACCAGCGCGAACAGCACGGACAGGGTCTGCAGGCTGGGACGGTAGTTGCAGACGATCGCGACCTGTACCAGCAGGAACAGCGCGATGCCGATCGCCGCCACGTCGAGGGCGGCGATACCGCGCCGCCCGGCCCATTCGGTGATCATGCCGACCGCGATGGCGCCGAAGATCACCGATGCCATGCCGAGGTACAGCAGGTAGGCCACGGCGCTGTCGGGAAAGCGCGCCACGTCGGACAGCCAGCGCCCGATCCACAGGCCCTGGATGCCGAAGAACACGGCGTGCGGAATCAGCACCAGCGAGATCGTGGTGCGGAAGGCCGGCGCGCGGTAGACCTCGAGCACCGAGCGCACGGTGGGGGCGCTGGTGCCGGGAGCGATCTGGTTGCGCGGGGCGACGAGCCAGATCAGCAACCCGGAAACGACGGTGAGGAATCCCAGCAGCATGAACAGGCCGCGCCAGTCGGTGAACTGCAGCAGCGTGCGCACCGGCAAGGTGCTGGATGCCGCGCCCAGGCCGCCCACCGCGATCAGGTAGCCTTGCACCGAAGGCAGGCGTTTGGGCGCGATCCAGGTCGAAATCGCCTTCACCGCCGACATGAAGCAGCCGCCCAGGCCGCAGCCGATGATGGCGCGCGCCACGACCAGCTGGGCGAAACTCTGGCCGGTGGCGAACAGGTAGGCGCCGCCGGCCGCCAGCAGCATCAGCAGCAGCTGTACCTTGCGCGGACCGTAGCGATCGAGCGCGATCCCGACCGGCAGCTGGACCAGCGCAAAGGCAAAGAAAAAGGCACTGGTGAGCAGGCCGAGCTGCCCCGGCGTCAGCGCCAGCGCGCCGACCAGCTGCGGCGCCAGCACGGCGTTCACGTTGCGCAGCAGGGAGGATAGATAGTGCCCCAGCGCAAACGGCAGGAACACGGTGAAAAAAACCGCCACGCCGGAGAGGCGTGGCGCGTTCTGGTCGGCATCCATGCGTGGAGGCGTGGGGTCAGGCGGGTTCAGGCCGCATCGGGCTGGGTGTCGCTGGCGCGGCGGTCGCGCATGGACTCATGCGGCTGGATCGGAATCACCCGGCCGCCCGGTCCGTGCAGGGCCGTGTCGCCATGTCCGCCGTCCTCGCCCTCGAAGAAGAACTTCTTGCGGCCGAAGGCGGGTTTCAGGTGATCCAGCCAGGTCGCGTCCGGATCGTACTTGGCAAAGAAAGGCTTGCGCACCCACTCCGGATTACGCGCCTGCAGGAACTGCAGCGCGAACAGCTTTTCGCCGTTGATGGTGACCACGCCGTCGATCACGACCTTGCCCGGGAAGGCGCTCATCGACGGTCCGCGCACGGTGCGCGACAGGCCCGACACCATGCTGTAGGCCGACTGGAAGATCTCGTGCGCACGCGCCAGCGGCAGCGCGAAATACTCGCTCGGACCGGTGTCGCGCTCGACGAACATGTAATACGGGATCGCGCCCAGGCGCACGCCGGTGGTCCACAGTTCGGCCCAGCTGGCCGGGTCCTCGTTGATGTGGCGGATCAGCGGCCCCTGCATGCGCAGCGTGGCGCCGGTGCCGACGATGCGTTTGACCGCCTGCTGGGCGATGCTGTTGCGCAGTTCGACCGCATGGTTGTAATGGCCCATGATCGCCAGGTTCTTGCCCGACTTGACCACCTTCTCGAACAGGCGCATCAAATCGTCGCTGTCCTTGTCCGACACGTAGCGCTGCGGCCAGTAGGCCACCGACTTGGTGCCGATGCGGATGTTCTGGATGTGGGCCAGCTCCGGTGCCAGCAGCGGCTCGATGAACTCGGCCAGCGAACGCGTATTCATGATCATCGGGTCGCCGCCGGTGATCAGGACATCGGTCACGTCCGGGTGCGTGGCCAGGTAGGACACCAGCTCGGTGCACTCGCGCGCATCGAACTTCATGTCGTCCATGCCGACGAACTGCGGCCAGCGGAAGCAGAAGGTGCAATAGGCGTGGCAGGTCTGGCCGGCGCTGGGGAAGAACAGCACGGTCTCCTTGTATTTGTGCTGCAGGCCCTTGAGCGGGGCATCGTTGACACGCGGGACGTTGTGCGTCATCTGGCCGGCCGGGTGCGGGTTCATGCGCATGCGGATGGCGTGCACCAGCTTCGCGATGGCCGCATTGTCTTTCTTGTACAGCACCAGGTCGCGCAGCTGTTCGTATTCCCTGGCCGGCAGCATGTCGCGGTGCGGGAAGGTCAGGCGGTAGATTGGATCGTCGGGAATGTTATTCCAGTCGATCAATTGCTCCATCACATATTCATTGGTACGGAAAGGCAGTACATGGGACACGACCTGGACCGCTTCCTGCAAGTCCGGGCTCATCCATTGCCACTGGCGGGCATGTGCGATCGACTGACGGGTGTACGGCTTGAACTTGGCGGGCGTCGCTTCGGTGCTCACGGGCATTCTCCAAAGAGAAGTAGAGGGAAATAAGGGTTGACCTAAGGAATTTAAATTGCCAACAGGAACTGATATTAGGGGTGGCCCGCCGTGTTGGAGTTGCAAACCATCAACTTTTGACCGCGCTTTCTCACCAATATCCACACCCAATGCGAAAGATCAGCGTTGTATTTGGGAGCATCCGCCAGCCCTGTTTTGCGCCAGCACAACCGGCCATGCAGACGCAACGCGTAGAGTACTAATGCACACAGGAAACATTTAGCCCAAGCATGTTCTCGAAAGGAATACCGTAATGAAGCTCTCGATGCAACTGACCGCCACCGCCATCGCCTTGTGTCTGGCCAGCGGGGCCGCCTTCGCCCACGAACCGTCCGAAAAGGACGCCATCGCCATGGCCGAGCGCGGCGCCGCGCTGATCAAGTCCAAGGGCAAGGACGAGATGATGAAACGGATCAATGCCAAGGATCCGGATTTCGTCCAGGGCTCGCTGTACGTCGACCTGCGCGACGTCAAGACCGGCATCGTGCTGGCCCATCCCTACAACCCCTCGATCGTGGGCAAGGACCTGACCGACGTGCCCGATGCCAACGGCAAGAAATACCGCCGCGAGATCATCGAACTGGCCGCCGCCAAGGGCAAGGGCTGGGTCGACTACCAGTACAAGAACCCGACCACCGGCAAGATCGAGCCGAAGACCACCTACATCCTGTTGGTCGACGGCGTTGTGCTCGAGGCCGGCCTGTACAAGAAGTGATGCATGGGACCGCGGCTTCAAAGCTGCGGAGAAAAGTGATGGGCGGCGCGTACGCCGCCCTTTTTATTAGGGCGCCTAAGACCGCCCTTCTTTCAGCGGGAGCGAAGCATGCTGAACAAATTACGGATCGGTCCGAAGCTGCTGCTGGCGCCGGGCCTGGTGCTGGTGCTGCTGCTGATGCTGGCGGGCGCCGCCTGGTACGGCATGGTGCGCCAGAACGCATCGCTGGAAAACATGGTGCAGGTGCGCGCGGCGCGCCTGAAAAGCGTGGCCGACGTGGCGGGCGACGCCAAGTACGTGCACGCCAACGCGTATCAGCTGCTGGCCTGGATCAACGGCAGCTTTGCCAAGGCCAGGCTCGACGCGCTCATCGCCGACATCGGCAGCCGCCACGCGGCCTTGAAATCCCAACTCGACGAGTTGGCGCGCGTGGGCAGCGCCGCCGAGCGCAAGCCGATCGACGCCTCGCTGGCGGCGCTGGCGGCCTATCGCAAGGCGGTGCAGGAAACCATCGAAATGGCGCAAGTCGACCAGTCGATCGCCACCAACTCGATGCAGAAGGCGGAAAAGGATTTCGGCATCCTGAACGGACAGCTGGCCCAGCTGGCGGCGCTGGAAAAGACGCTGAGCGAGGAAGCCTACGCCGCCGCGCGCGAAGACTTCCACAACCTCGGCACCAGCATGATCGTGCTGGTGATCCTGTCGATGATCGTGTCGCTGACGGTGACGATGCGCCTGCGCCGCGTCATGCTGCGCGATATCGGCGCGATCTCGAGCGTGGTGCGCGAAATGGCCGACGGCAAGCTGACCGGCAGCGCCGCCAGCGACGGCCGCGACGAAATCGCCGACACCTCGCGCGCCCTCGACCAGACCATCTCCAACCTGAACCGTACGCTGCGCAGCGTGCTCGGCTCGGTGCGCTCGATCGACACGGCCTCCAAGGAAATCGCCAGCGGCAACCTGGACCTCTCCACCCGCACCGAGATGCAGGCCGGTTCGCTGCAGCAGACCGCCAGCGCGATGGAAACGCTGACCACGGCGGTCAAGGACAA
>Ga0265797_10002968_pt1 | contig 27791 bp, 26 predicted proteins | sample P2T30metagenome_FD_192433 | JGI IMG/M metagenome (GOLD analysis project Ga0265797, IMG submission 192433) | Plant litter microbial communities from East Loma Ridge, Irvine, California - P2 T30 | ecosystem: Environmental > Terrestrial > Plant litter > Unclassified | place: USA: California... | reverse complement strand
CTATCCGCGAACGGTGACCTTGTCTGACCCACCCTTTAGCGGGTACCGGACAAGGCATGTTTGCGTTGGAAAGATATAACTAAACGAAGGCCCCGTCGAAGAGGTACGTTCGCCAGCCATGCACGACCATCCTAAGTCCAACTACGCATTTCTGGACGCTACCTCGATCCCAATTGTCCGCCTGGAAGAGCCAGCCAGCACGACGAGATGGAGCGTTTGTTGAGAAAGTCGACGGACGGATACGGCGATGTGGGAGTGGTCTGTGTTAGTTGCCGTCACGACGTGGTGTCCATGCGAGGGCTCCTGTCCGGCTTTGCCCGACTTTGCCTATGGAATTTCATCGCATTCGCGCTCCTGCGGCTGAGTAGAGAGTGTCACCACACCATACATCGAGGAATGTATCTCAGCTTGTGCATTGGAAGCACCCATTGATGCAATTGTCGCCTGACCAGAAAAACCGAGATGGCCATGATGGCTTCGTCATCGCGGCGGCAAATTCAGCGACGTCTGGGCCAACGTGTTTCCGGCGTCGATGTGAGATTAGCCTCAGTCAAAGTTTGCCAGCCGCGTGGCTGCGATTGGCTGCGTTTGCCATGCGGCTCACACTAATGCACCTCCCGAACGGACGGTCCGCCGAACCTGTTGCACCAGATCACGCCCGGTCGCTGCCAGGTAAAGGGGAGAGGCCAAGGGTGTTGCTGCGTGCGTCCTGCTGCATGTTGCATCCAGAATGGCCAGTCTCGCCAGTGCATCAATGGCATAGTATCTCGCCACTGTGTTTTACAGCATTCCGAATATCCTCTCGCAGCCAGGCTTGCATCCTAGCCAAACCAGACGGCCAGAGACTCCAGTGGCGGGCGGACGGCTCGTCTATGAGGGCTCTTGACTCGACGACAGAGACAGAGACCCACCATAATGATGGGGCCGTCTCGGTAGCGTGCGACCAGTCGCAAATCGAAAGTCAGTCCGTGGCCAGGGTCCCGCTGGTATACATTTCGCGACGTGCCAAAGTGAAAAGCGACTCTGCCTCCAGTCATATAAAAGTCCCCAGGTACTTTGTGAAAGGAGGCCCGAGAGGATGTGGTACTTTGCAGAGGTACGCTCGAATTGCGAATGGAAGTGTGCGAGGAAGTGGCGGGCGCGAGCTTGACTTTCAAAAGAGGGGTCAACGACGAGAGAGCCCTCGGCCTTGGCGCTGGTACTTGTATACAGTACTTGTTTGTGCAACCGACGAGCAAGGCACAAACAAAAACAACTGGAGGATATTCTGGACGTCTTGAAATCGAAGAAAAATACTGGTCAACAGTCGCCGAACCACGATTACCATGGATCAAGTTCTGACTGGTTCACCGCCTAAGGTATGGATCCAACGACCAAACGACCAACGAACGAACGATCAATGGACACAAGCGAGCCAATGATGTTGCATTGCCTAGCCTGGACACCTTGGTAGCACCGGAAGATGCCAACAAGTCAACAACAAGAAGTGCGATGTCATTCACACAGTGATACACGATCGCAGTCTCATACCAACGCTATATCCTCCGCCGACGTCCACCCACCTCTCACAACATCCCCAAGCATCACCGCGCGCGACTGGACGAAGCACTCGCATAGCAACCTGAAAGGCTTATAGGGAGAATTCCTCGGAGGCAGCGGACGCAATACCACAGGCACATCACCGCCCAGCAGGACCGCAAGCACATCGCCAGGCTCAATCCCTGGCGTCGCAAGACCAGTAAATCCCTCTTTGAGCGTATGGAAGAAGATGCGGCCGTATCGCGCAGTACTTGTCGAAGCAAGATGATCGGATTTGGAATTTGAAGAGCTTTGGGACTTCCTGCCACTCTCGGAACTAGGAGTAGGCGCTGGAGTCGAGTCGCTGGTCATGGCGATGACGTCGAGAATAACGGCCGAGAGACGCAACACTGGACCTGCGCTCGTGGTGATAATCTCAAAACTGTCTCTGTGATCGCCGCCGGCGCGATACTCGCTGCGGATGCTCTCCGACCATGCGCTGCGTGACGGCGCATTCGCAAGATTGGCTGCGGTATTTGCCCAGAAGGGTGCCAGGTGCCACGCATACGTCCAGTCTGGCACCCAAGAAGGTAAAGTGTAATGCTGATGCAAAGCGCCTGCACTGTAGAGGATGCTCATGAGCTGGAACGTCCGCGAAGCCTCGGTCATGTCCTTCCAGCTCGCGTAGCAGGCTTCGATGCTATTGATGTAGTCCTGCGCGATTTCGACGTACAAGCTCTCGACCGAGCGAGAGTAGTCGGGAGCAGTGGTGAGTAATGTCATGCTGTCGAAAGCGTAGATTTTGTCGCGGTCGTTGGTCGCGTTGCTGGCTTTCGCGAGGATCAAAAGTTGGCTTATGTCGATGTGCGGCACGCCTTCTTTTTGCTGGGCCATCATCTCTGTGATGATGGCTATGCGTTGCTTCGGGTTGCCTAGGAGAGCTGCTTGCTTGGAGAACCCGGTGCAAGGGTGAGTAGTGCGGTCTCGGACTAGTCCTACCAGGTTCTCCCAGGACATGATAGCATCGCCGCCGCCGCAAGACACGCGGATGTTGGATGCGAGGCAGACTTCGCTGATCACCCAGACTCGAGTGAACCATGGACATTCTAGCAGTTTTTGAACAGCGTCCTGTAGCTGTCTCGCTGGTAAGATTCGGTTGAGCGTCGATCGGCTGCTTTCAGAGTCGTTTCGCTTCATCTTTCGTGCATACTCGCAGAGCTTGTCGCTGCGATCGAACTCTCCAAGCCAAACCTGCGAAGCCCGTCAGTAATGGCCCATCCGCCAAACACGTAGGAAAATGCAACGTACAACAACAGTTCTAGCTCGACTGTAAATATGTTTCATAATAGATACCTGATGCCCCCTCTCCGCGAAATCCTCCTGATTGATGCAAATCTGATCAATCCATATCAACGTCTTGACTCTGCGCTTGCGAATACTTCTTAGCGCAGACAGTAAATTGCTCGTCACCTCGAACCTGCGGCCCTCCACGAGAATCACAGCGTCCTGCACGGTAGTCTGCCAGCAGTACGACAAGCATTTGTAATCCCTCCGTGGCGCTTTAGTCTTCTCCCAGATCAGTTCGATCTCGATCAGCTGCGCTCCCACGCCGGGCTTGAGGACCGCGAGACGGAAGAGATCGCCATCTGCGACGGTCTCGTACTCGAAAGGGCGGATGTAGTCGAGGTCGGCTTCGTTTTGGCGCTGGCGGCGTCTGCGGCGTGAGGCTGAGGGTTCTGGGGAGGCGGAGAAAGGTCTGCGGTCGTCTTCGATTAGGTCGTGGTCTTCGTAGCCGGAGGAGCTGAGGGTGAGTGAGCGGAAACCCCATTCCATGCGCGGGTCGGTGGCGTCGGGGTCTTCGTAGTCTAGAGAGTCGCGCATGCGTGGTGATATGCTGACCATGGTGGTGGGTTGGTGGTTGGTTGTAGCATGGGGATGTCAGGGTTTAGGGTTGTATGGCCGCTCTACTTTTTGTTTTCCAGTTTAAACATCTATTGTGGCCGGAATACCTAGACATAAATATAGAGACCATACATGCAAAAGAATAAGTTTAATTTGTGTAAGTACTGCTTGCATGTGGGCTCGTAGGGCTGGCGTGCCACAACAGCATCTTACTCGACTCACAAACTTGTGCGACACAAAGCCGAGTAGCTCTCACGTGAAGTATACGTCGGAGTTAGGTTCATGCGAGTGTCAGTCTACTATGCTTGCCAGGTACGAGTACGACTCCCCTTTCAAGACATGCGAATGAAGTGCTGATTACACTCTGTGGATTACATCTCTTGACGGATGAGCCCTATAAGACCGATGGCAGACCGAAGAACAACTGTCTTCAATTATTTCGATCTCATGTTTTGAGCCGAGGCGCGAATTGCTTCAGCTCCCATCAATTCCAAGGAAAGATAGCAGAACACAGAGTTATTCTGAGCCGGAGCCTGAAGTCGAAGCCTAGGAGAAACGAGATTATCACTTCGAGGAGGTAAGTTGGCCAGCCAGGTATACTAAGAACCATGACTTCTCGAACGATAGTATCGGCCAGCATCACATGCTTTTTTGTTTTGGTATGCGAGCACTTTCCGGGTAAAAGTCAATGCTTTCCACCAGGTCGACGAAAGCTTATTCCAACTCCTCCACATGCGCGCGGACAAACATCACAGCGGTGATTGTTGAGGCGCGTCACTCCAAATCAACCTTGATGATCCAGGCGTGACGATTCAAAGAATTCGATATTCGATCTGTGCCGTTGCGGTGTCTGGTTCAGGCTCGGAGAGAGAATTGCCGCCATCCAGCTCGTACCCCGCCTTCGTTTGGTGAATGCATGACGTGATACCGTAAACAGGAGAGGCGAAATGTTTGGACATTGGCTCTCGTCTTTTGTTAGTGCTTGTGTTTGATGCGTTGTATACAATTCCAGTATCGTTAGCTCAAGGAGAAGCAACCTGACGTCTCTTCATCCGGCCACATACAACACAGCCCACGCGCCTTCTTGCTGCAGGTCCAAGCGAACAGAAACGGAAGGTGCTCGGGATTAGCGGCGATAGCTATGAGGCCCATTTCTAACCATTCGAATATCTTGAGAGCTGTGCCCACTTCCCGCCTCTTCTCTCCCTCTAAAAACACACTACCCGCCCTTTCTTCCCTCCCAAAGTACCACCACAACCACACAACCCGAACTTCCTTCCACAACACCGCCATCATGTCTACTCCCGCCGTCAGAAGCGTCTTCGACCCCAAGGACATGCAGTTCCGTCACCTCGGTCCCAGCGGTCTGAAGGTCTCCGTCCTCTCCCTCGGTGGCTGGCTCACCTACGGTGGCACTCAGAACGGCAACATTGTCAAGGAGTGCATGCAGGCTGCCTGGGACCACGGCATCAACTTCTTCGACACAGCCGAGGTCTACGCAAACGGCCAGTGCGAGGTTGAGATGGGCAATGCCCTCAAGGAGCTCGACTGGCCTCGTGACGAGTACGTCTTGAGCACCAAGGTATTCTTCGGCACTGGCCGCAAGGAGCCCAACACCCGCGGCCTCAGCAGGAAGCACGTTGTCGAGGGTCTCAAGAGCTCGCTGGAGAGGCTGCAGCAGCCGTACGTGGACATTGTGCTTGCACACAGGCCTGATGTCGGCACTCCCATGAAGGAGATTGTCGAGGGCTTCACTCAGGTCATCCGCAACCTGAACCTTGCATACTACTGGGGAACTTCCGAGTGGTCCGCTGTTCAGATCATGGAGGCTACCCAGATCGCCGAGAAGTGAGTTCTGTTGCTCTCTTGTGATTCGACTCGCCCACTAACATACATAGGTACAACCTCATTGCTCCTATCGCCGAGCAGCCTCAGTACAACGCCTTCCACCGTGAGCGCTTCGAGGTCGAGTACGCTCCTCTCTACGACCAGTACCAGTACGGCACCACCATCTGGTCTCCTCTCGCCTCTGGTCTCCTCACTGGCAAGTACAACGACGGCATTCCCGAGGACAGCCGCTTCGCCACCAACAAGAGCTTCTTCGAGGGCTCCGTCAAGGCTCTCCAGACCGATGAGGGCAAGGCCAAGATCGAGAAGGTCAGGGGTCTTACCAAGATCGCTGAGGAGCTCGGTGGCTCTGTCGCACAGCTTTCTCTTGCCTGGTATGTTGATTTTACATTCACTGATTTTTCCATTCGCATACTGACATGCTCGCAGGTGTGTGATGAACCCCAACGTCTCCACCGTCATCCTTGGTGCCACCAAGGTTGCCCAGATCGAGGACAACTGCAAGGCCATGGCACTGCTTCCCAAGATCACTCCCGAGATCATGCAGAAGATCGAGGACGTCTTGGCCAACAAGCCCACTCCTCCCGCCAGCTACGGCCGCCAGAGGTAAGCGCTTCAAGTCATTTGCATCATGAAAGCGCAGGGCCGGAGAGGATGATTGTATGAGAATAAAATCTTTTTCTGCATCATATCTGTTTACAAAAAAGCATATACACGAGCTTATGACTATTGCGTACGTAGAACTCTATTCAAACCGAGTCGCAAGAACAAGTTGTGAGTCGGCAACGTTGCCGACTAGATTCTTTCTGTCATTCCAGCGATCACGTCCTCAGGATACCCAACTGTCGTAGCATGTTGATCCTCAAAGCGATACGTTGTTGTAGCGATATATTTATCAGTAATGAAGACTTGGTACATACGACCATAGGTCAGTGAAAACTGGGCATCCCGTCCGCTCTGCCATGCATAAGCACTGAACCGGGCGACTAGTACTAGAGTGGGTGACCATCTGGGAATCCCGCCTGTTGTATGTTTTTCTTTTTGCTTTTCGCTTGAAACGGACTAGTCTGGTAGATTTGGAATAGCAGCTTAATGCCTCAGGCCTTGACGATCGATGGATAGCCTTCCTTGGAGCCTCCTTATCAACGTCAGTGCCATGAGTGCGTGCACCTTCTGAATCTGGTGTCCGGAGATACCATCTTTTAGACATGCAGCCACACTGATAGTCGTATCTACCTTACTATACCCGAGGTGTGTTCGGGTTGGCATCTAGAGTAGATCAGCGTCTTGTGCCGTGTCAATGGATGCCACATATGCACCTCATGTCCCAGCTCGCTGGAGGTTGTGGTTGCTCTTCCACGAAGTCACACGCATATGCCTGACAAACCTTGACGACGGTATAGCTAAAATTCTTAGAGAACATCAATCGCAATGCCCGGAAACAGCGCCATTGATACCATAGCCCAACCACTCAATCTGCCATGCGGCCTCACTCTCCCCAACCGCCTAGTCAAATGCCCAATGCAGGAGACTCTAGCGCAAGGCCCCTACTTCGACCCTCCAATTGACACATTCAAAAATCTCTACACCAAATGGGCCACTTCGCGCTACGGCTTACTCATCACTGGCCAAGTCCAGGTGGACCGGCGGTTTTTCTCCGTCGCTGGCGATGTCTGCACACACGAGCGAAGCCTCGAGCCAGATGTCCTAGACAAATGGAAGCAATAGGCGGAAATCGCACAACAAGACGGGACCCCTTGTATCGTGCAACTTGCCCACCCAGGCCGCATGAGCCCTGCTGGAGCTGGTATCCGTCCTCGCGACATGGCAGCGCTGTGTCCTAGCTCTGTGCCCGTGGCACTGGGAAACACATGGCTCGACAAAGTCGCGCAAGACAAACTCCTGGGCACGCCGAAAGCGATGACGCTACAAGACATCGACGACGTCGTTGCCATGTTCGTGCACGCAGCCATCGTAGCCCGAGACGCAGGCTTCGCGGGATCCCAGCTACACGGCGCGCACGGCTTTTTGCTCTCGCAGTTTCTCTCGCCGTACACCAACCGTCGCACCGACGAGTACGGCGGCACGGCGGAGAAGCGCCTCAAACTGCTGCAGCGTCTGGTGACCGAGATCCGTCAAGTGTGTCCGCGACCGTACTGTCTTTCGGTAAAGCTCAACTCAGCCGACTACATGGACAAGGGTGTTGGGTTGGAGCAGGAAGAGGGCCTGGAGCAGGTGCGCTGGCTGGTAGAGAGCGGCATGGTTGATTTCGTTGAGATCTCTGGCGGTACTGCAGAGGCTAAGACCTCGGGCTTGCACTCGAGCTTCGACAAGAAGACGATGGACAAAGCGCCCACGAAGAAGAGCGAGAGCACGCGCATCAGAGAGGGCTTCTTCACGGATTTCGCGGAAAAAGTACAAGCTCTAAACTCCCCGATCCCGATCCAACTCTCTGGCGGTTTCCGATCGCGAATCGGCATGGCAGATGCCATCGAATCTGGCGTCTGCGAACTCGTCGGCCTTGGTCGCGCAGCAGTTCTAGAGCCGGAGCTGCCTCGCAAAATGCTTCTGAATCCCGACTACGACGATAGCCTCGCGTTCGGTATGAGTCACCAGGTCCGAGGGCTGTGGTTTGGCAAGTTGTTCCCGGCCAAGATCATCGGCGGGTCGTTTGGGATCCAATTCTTCTACTACAACATGCGAAGACTTGGGCAGGGCTTATCCAGCGATCCGAACGCGAGCGTGCCTTGGGTTGTTGGCGTGGGTATCTGGGAGGCTCTTAGCAGTGGTGTTATGAAGACGATGCAAAGGATCGTGGCTACGTTCGCGGCTGGTGGCAGAGTGAAGACAGAGTAGAGACTCAAAGGGGAAATTTACGGCGCGGCGAATCGAGTTCGCAGCTAATACAACTTTCAAGCAGCTTTTCCTCTCTATATGATCATGATCGCCAGATCTCCAGCAGCCGATTTTGTTCGACTTCCAAGCGTAAACTCGTACAACAAATCTCAATGAGAGAACCTGAAGTCAAGCCTCTTTGCACCCTCATCCTTGGTTGTTTGCACATAGTTCACCTTCTCTTCTCCAGTCAACTTCGACCACGCCGCCTCGCGACGCTTGTTCCTCGTAACATAATAGTACTTCACCAAATAAAACAAAACAATATTAAAGCAGCAAATAGCCAGCAAGATCTTATTGCCACGGATGTAGAACGGCCGATCGTCTTCTCGGTAGATGTTCGTGCCGACGATGTTGCCGGCTTGCACGAACATGTTGTACAGAGCTGCCGATACTGCGCGCGTCCTGACGGAGTTGCTGTTCCTCGAGTTCCAGGCGACAAGGATGGCGTGGCAGTACGGGTACGATAGCAGCCCGGTCAAGAGTGCGTAGCGGAGCCAGTCGGATGCATTGCTTCCGAGGGCGACGAGGGCGGCTAGCCAGGGGAGAATCCAGACGTTGGACATGCTGGAGACCAGGGAGCGTTCGTTGAGCCTTTCGGAGATGTAGGAGATGATGAGCAACTGCGCGAGTTAGTGAATGTGAAAGGGAGAGAGTATGCACGGGGAAACTCACAAAGACTCCGAACATGAATTGCGATGGGATTGTCAGCAAGTTGGCCTGGAAAGTAGAGAAGCCCATCTGGCGGAGGATGAACGACAGATAATTCTGTGGTGGCTGCGGTGGGATGTAGGTGGTCAGACCGACCAGGTATAGTGGCCACAGGTCGTAGTCCTTGAGACATTTCCAAAGGCGGTCCCATGTGATCGCTTGGCGGTTGTTCATGTCGCCCTTACTGGGGTCGTCTCTGAGGATGCGGTTGACCAAAATGGTCTCCTCTCGTTCATTGAACCATCCGTTTTTGCCACGAAGCCAGCCTTGCGTTTGGCAGATACTCGCTGGCACAAGGAACCACGAGGCAATGCCAACGCAGGCGGTGACAGCACCCTCAATGAGGAATAGCCCTAGAAATCCCCGTCAGTAAAATCCTGCTGATTCCGAAGCAAGAGAATAGCTTACACTGCCAGCCCGACCAGCCTTGAATTCCTCTCATTTGCAAGATACCTGCGGCAAGAAGGGAGCCGAGGATGTTGCAAGTGCTCAGCACGGTCCAGAACCATGAAAGACGAATCGGAAGCTCTGTCTTTTTGTACCAATATGTGATGTACAGCACGGTATCGGGGATAAACCCTCCCATCAGCAGTCCAAGAAGGCAACGGCAGGCAAAGTACCCTGCTCTGTTTGTCAGACCGGCTTGGGCAGCGGAGACCAAAGACCAGGCTGTAATGATGAAAGGAATCCACCTGTCCGGGCCAATCTTTTTGGAGATCAGACCAGATGGCAGTTCAGCGGCGAGGAAAGAGAGTAGGAAGATCGTCTGGCCAGTGTTGAAATCGTTTGTATCCATGCCAAGCTCTGTCAACAAATCATCGGAGATTGCTGGTTGGTTCCGTCAGCTCAAGTTCACGTTATAATACTTTTGACATCCCCAGGACCATGACTTTACCTCTGTTGATGTTTCGTCTATTAAGATCGAGGGCGGCAAACATCAGCCAACACCAAAGCATGATCCTGAAATCGACCTATTATATATTCAGCAATAGCGACTGCAATGTCGGATACGGTGTCACTAACCCTGCGCCTCAACTTCTTCTCTTCTTCCGGAGTCCATGTCGCACTGGGATCGAAGCGATGGCGACATTCGTATCGCGCATTCTCGTAGACGCCACGCCAGTACTCTGCGACCTTCGGATCCGAAAATACGTGTTCACCGTCGCTGCCGAGATCGTTCGCAGCGCGCTCTTCGTCACCCGAAGAGCCTGTCGACGTCGCATCTTGGTTGATAGTTGTCGCGCCTAGGTCTTTGCCATCGAGACCAGCAGTCGGCGCAACCTTTTCCGCAGCCATAATGGAGGTCGTCACAGCGAAGGGGTAGTGCAGTACAAATGCGCTTCCGTAAGGCGGATATGCTATTCGCTAGCTCCGGAAAGCAGACAACTCATGTATTTATACGAACAGATAGAGATCCTTTCTCGTATCAAAGATCCCTCACTCACAAAGACCGCATTTCGTGGCGCGGTCATCACCAGCACGACATGCGTCGATACTTTCTGCCAATGTACGCTCGCCGCCGCCACGTGGGTGCAACAGCAGCATTGGCACTCATCGCAACCACTGAAATCGGGCAACATCAGCAGGTGCCAATGGTTGTTTATCACTTGGCGGTGCGATAGGCGTCGCAAAGCTCGATTTACCAGGGCCTGGGTTGGCTGAAGGCGTGGCATGTAGATGCTGAAGTTCGCGCATCAAAGAGGATGTCGTGATTTGTGCCAAGATTTGCGTATAGGGCGTCCGCATACAACTTCGGCGATGTCGCTCGGCAATCCGCAAAACGCGCACATTTAAGCAAAAGAAAAGAATAACGGTAGGGAATTGCGTTATGTTTAGCCGCCATTGCATCGTTTTTGATTTGAATGTTCTTGGGTCGTCCGAATCATTGCTTGCCACCTTTCGAGTCGAATTCTGGATCGATTCGGCATCGACATCTTGGAAACCATGCTTCGCAGAGCTGTATTCGAACAAGTCTCTTGCCTCGAAATTGGCAATAAATATACTACAAGCCATACAGCGCAAACGTGACGTTATCGATGAGGCTTTTCCGTCCTACGTTGCGATCCAATTCCATAGTAGGCACAGAGGCTGCGCCGAACAGCTGCAATGAAATGGGCCCAGGTGGTTGAAAGAACGGTCGCGACCTCCGCCTGCTCCTTCTCCGCCTCCTCCTTCTAGGAAACGAGGCTCCGCCTTCAATTCGTAAGAATGATGGCTTTCATCGGCCTCACCATCCACTCAAAAAGCATCTTTGCGTCCAGATTGTTGGTTTCGAGTTCGCATGAGCTTGCCACGAGTTCAAGCAAACTGATTGTGACACAGATATCGACATGGTGGTGAATGAGGTTCCATCTTGACACCGAGGTTTGCCATGGCCAAAAGATCCTGGCTTGGCGCTCACGAATATCATGGCCAGATTGGATGATAGGCAACAGCCGGTGGACCTTGACGTATGAGCTTCAGGGTGCTGTTGACGGCAAAGCAGATGACTACGGTCGTAGTGCCTGCAACGAGTCTGATGGCCCACATGATCTCCAAGCCGTGGTGTCATGTCACTTTCAGCGACATGAGAGCTCTCAATCGGATCAAGGTTCGCTGTGCTCAGGGCATCTCCTGACTACCCACTTTTCCCAAGCCTTCCGCTGTGCGTTGGAAACGGAAATACCATCGTCTCCCAGAGATTCTCGTGAGTCCGCCCAGCTGCGATGATTGCAGTTGCACCATGTCGCAGACGCTGGGGTTACAGGCGAGTTCAGTGGCGGGAAGTCCATGTTGTAAGCATCGCCGCCATGCTCCGCATCGGAGTCGAAAGCACTATCCGAAGCCGTGTCGTGGTCGTAAAAGTCTTCATCATCGCTGTGAGCTGAAAAGTGCTGAGATCCGCTTGGGCCAGCGAAAGCTTCGTAGTCCTCGTCGCTGTTTTCACTCTCACTTTCGAGATCGGAATCGTGATCGTCGGGTACTTCGGCTCCTTCTTGTTGCAGTCTGTCGTCGAAATCTTTTTCGTAGCCTATGCGCCTCAGGCTCACCCAATTCAGCTTGACCATGGATTCGCGTAGCACACCTAGCACGTCTTTCCAATAGCTCCCTTCACGAAGAACGATGTCGCGCAGGCGAAGTCCCTTGAGACGTTCCCGATGACGCAGTGCCAAGTTGATGATTTCGTTTTCAGTCAGCTTCCAGCCTTGTATACCGAATGCCACCAGCTTGTTCCAAGTGACGTTGTGAAACACACCTTCCAGTGGCAGGCTGAGTGGTCGATGGCTTGGAAAGCCTACATGTACAGCCTTCATCTCCGTCGCAGCTGCGAAGACACTTTCGAAGAGCCCGGAGAGCTCCCTCATCTTGACGTCCAAGTCTTCCCCATCGTCGAAATGTAGTGTCAAGCAAGTCAGCCGCCCTGCTAAAGTAGCGAACGAATCCGGTGTATTCTGCAGCAGGAACCATGCGCTCTGTGGGCTCAATTGAGGAGACGAGAACTTCTCGCAAGGGACGTCCGCATCCAGCAAAGCTGCCCCTATGGTCCGCGTGCCATGTATGCATGCCTCAGTCCATTTCTGGCGAATGATCGCTACTGCTCGGGCGGGATCTCGTTGTCTCAAGTAAGAGATCAGGACGTTGTCCTCGTTATCATGAAGACGCATGAGTTGGACATGCTGGAGAGACGTGAAGCTTGCGATTGCCTGAATCAACACTTGCGCATCGTAGCCATTGCTGGTGATGGCACGTTGCTCGGAAATCTTCCTCTGAAACTTGATCTTCATCTCCTGGAAACCGGATTCATTGAGGTGGCCAAAATGGGCTTCCAGTTCCAGTAGCAGAGACTGTGTGTCCTCGGAAGTAGCGTCATTGTTGCCGTAGAAGTAGGGGACCATGTAGCTAAACTTTTTGACGTGCGAGGCGACGCGCCATGTCGACAGCGTCTGAAGCCTCTGGAGGCCTGGCCTGGACAATCTTGCTTGTACCCTGCCAAACAGTAAAGGTGCCCCAATATGAGCGAACCTCTTCGATGCTAGCCGCAAAGCACCAATGTGCTGCACAGCACTAGGAAGAATCTCTGGAGGAGGTCCAAAACTCTCTACCGATAGAAATCGCCGGCTGTCCTCAGATACTACCTGCGGATCCGGGGCCAGATAGTCGAAGATCAATGCAATCAGTTCGTCGGGAAGCCTTTGCGATGCTGAGATGTCCATGTCGGTAGCGGCAACTGTGCTGTCGATTAGCGATGACAGACCGTCAGTAAGGCCGTCTGGTTGCTGAGTTCATGAGAGGATGCTGCAGTGAGAAGTGGTCAGGTGCTCGCGACCTCGTAGCCACATGAAACGTGGTCATGCGTGAGAGGACAGCAGCAAGTACCTCCCAGGGCCGGGAAAGTCTAATGTGTAGCACGGAGCAAGCGTTGTGAATAAGAGAGGAGCATGCAAGCTGCTCTCACCTGTCAGCACAGCGTCATGAGTCCTGTTTCGCACGCCGTGTGTGGGCGAGAATTGAGCACCTTTCATGCGCGCTTGGGCAAGCCACCAACTCCTCAAGCAGCAGCAGGCCAATCGCGCGCTGGTGAAAGGATCACATGACCATATCTCCCTGCACGGTCAGTCGGTACGGGACGATGAGCGACTATACCCGCATGCACTGACGCAGCTGCAGATGAGAATGGGCGAGCAGACTGGGGAGAAGAGGAGTCGAGCTGCAACCTGCAAGCGTCCGGAGTGGAATTGGACGACGATGCGGTGGCAGGCTGGCCACGAATCGGAGCTGAGGGCTGTTAAAGCTAGGCCCACTTTGCAGCGAGCTGCATCAAAACTCCCGTTTCTGAAGGAGGAATCCAACGTCGTGGTACTTTGTGACGAAGACCGAAACTTGGCTTGTAACACTACTGGTTGTGTGGTATGCATCTGTAGAGGCTTCAGAGGGTGATACAGTACCGGGAATCTCAAAACGGTTGTACGACCGCGTCCGTTCGAGAAGATACGGCAGGCGTCGCACATAAGTCTGCATGCGTATAATGGCTTTGATCCTACTACTTCACGTGATTCAACGCGATATTTTACATCTCCTTCACCATCGTGGTCCTTCGGATCTAACCTTATCTCATTTTCAAGAGCTCACTCGTCTTCAACGCATGGTAAAATATTCGTTCAAGTGAGCAGAGTACTAATTAGACCACATGTTTTCCGAGGTATACGTTGTGAAAGTCTCGAGATCAAACGTGGCGAGTTGGTGGAGTAGTCGACTGATCGTTTTTATCTACGTATCTACCCGAAGGACGGCGATGGTGAAGGAGATGTTTCGTCGTTCTCCATCAATCACACCTTAGCCGCCATCTTCTTCTCGATCTTCGCCCGAATCGCAGTGCTGCTCAATTTGCTCTCGAAGCCCTCGCTCACTGCAGCACTCTCTTCCGACGCATCCAGAACATCGACCTCAAAGACCTCGAGCTCGTTCCAGCCTTTCTCCTTCCTCTTTTCGTTCACCGCATTGCCACCAGATCGCGTCTCTGCGGAGATGATGAGGGCTCCCAAGTCGGGGATAGTTATGGTAGGCCCAAAGGGATCTTGGATCTCCGTGCATTGTAGAGTGAACCCAGATGGGTAGCGGATGTCGATCGATTTGCCATTGGGGCCAGGATCGTTGCGCTCTGTGATTTGCTTGCTTGATGTCGCAGCGGCAGGCGAGAAGTCAATCAGGCTGTCACAGAATTCTGCTATGGCCTTTTGACGGTCTGACCAGCTCTCAAGAACAGAGATGTGCTTCTTGTTCTTCAGTAGCTCGTCACCCGTGATGCCGATGATCGAGCCGCGAGGCTGGCCGGAGGGCGCAGTATCAACAGCAAATAAAGTCATGGTAAGCAGGAGTTTGTGGCCGATATGAAGGTGGTCGAAAGTGCCACCTACGACACTGTTGTGATGACGCTGGCCAGTGGGCTGGTCTGCAGCCGGCTGTGCAATTGAAGACAAAGGATCGTTTGCCGAGTTCACGTCTCTTGAGACAGGCTTGTCTCCTTGGAGTCTGTTGACTGTGCCGCCACTTCCCTTTGCCGTGACGAATGCTCTCACCATGGCCTCTCCAGCCTCTGACTCCACGCCAAAAGCATACTGCCATGCCTTGTTGGCCTGGGCCAAAGACGCGATACTGACCACAGGACCTTCAGGGTTGGCTTCGTCCTCGAACCAGTCCCTTGTGGGCGACCATGCGACTGGGATTACTCGCACGTCAACGCCGTCAGCGTCCTCGACATTGATCTTCTCCGCCGCTGCTATCACGCAAACGAGCTTGTAGATAGCAGCCAAAGCAGACTGAGTCTCATTGTAAACATGAGACCGTGGGATATCCTGCTTGCCAGCAAGGTGAGGGCACGCTAGGGCAACATCCAGTATTGGTGCCTTTGTGTACTCGGCAGAAGCCGAGGCACATTCCCTCAAGACTTGAGTGAAAGTGTCCGCAAAAGCGGCCTTGAGGGCAGATATGGTAGGAGGCGAGGGTACTGGAGGCACAAAGAGAATGAATCGGGGCGCTTCTTCGGTGGCCATGATGTTGAGTTTGTGTTGGTTGTCGTAAATGTTTTTCTTGAGTGTGGAATTGCTGATTTGGACGCTCAGAATAGCCGAGATCTCGGGTCGGATATCGATTCTGTCACACCGTGTCGGTACACTGCGATTGCTTGACTTTCCAGAGAATGCGACTGTCAGACTGAGCACGGATACATGCACCGTACGGTATTTACATGTGGTATTTTAGTGCTTTTGAAGAACACGACCGAGGTCATGACGTAAGCTGGAGCTGTTGGCGGTTGTGCTTTCGCGATCAACAAAGGAACTGGCAGCGACCACGCAGTTACTGTACATACAACTTCATACGACTCCAATCTACATCTTCACTTCAACATATTTCGACATGTTAGCTTTGCCTTGTTTGCCTTGTTGAACCACCTACGGAGCTTTGCACACCTGCAATCCATGTCTCAGCCTCCTCCAACGCGCATGACAGTTCATCGCCCACTCGCGTGACCAACTGTGTCCCAACGTGATCGTATGCATCGACTCTACCTCTGTGCTTACTCGTCTGCCTGATATGATGGATTCTCGGTATAACAACTCTCTCTTCCTAACAGTCCTAGCAATACAGCAGCATGTCTGATCTCCTCCGCAGAGCGTCCTGGCTCTCACACGCCTCTTCCAGCCGCCGCGATCGATACTCCGATGCCAGTCATGAGCTACCGCGCTGGCGCTCGCCTTCGCCCATGGCTGCGTCGATGATTCCTCCCCCGATTGTCCAAAGCACCTATGCCCCTCCACCTCCAGCCGCCGCTCTCGGCAAGTCGACCGTCTTCGAGCAACCTACCCTCTCCGATACACGTGAACAAGAGCTCCACGCCGACCTGCAATTCCTCCTCGATGCCCAAGCTGAGGCGCTCGCACGAGGACAAGAGAACGGATCTACCGGAGACGGCGGGTCAACAGGCAGCACGACGCCCACAGCGAGAAGCGCAAAGAGCAGCCTTGCGCGCACAGTGAGCAAACCTGCTCGAAAGAAGATAGGCCTCAGAAGCGCACGCAAAGGCCTCTACACCACTATTGTGGCACTGTCTGGTCTCAAAAACGAAGAGCTGCAGGGCCTAGATGCCGAGCGCGAGGACACCGAACGCAAGCTACAACAAATCGAGAAATGGGACACAAAGCGTGGAAAGCTCCATGAGGCATCATCCAACGTTGATTCTGCCGAAGATACAATACGTGTGCAGCGTTTGAAACAGGAGGCAGACGCGCTTCAAGACTCGATACAGGAGGTGGAAATGCAGCTTGCGGACATGAAGGGAAGGCACAGAAAGCTTGCACGCCAGATTGCGGCAGTGGAGAACTCGACACAGGCGAAGCTTGCATCGTATACGCAAAGCATCAGCATGCTGGAGGCGGATGTACAAAAGTTCTTGTCAATACAGCCTTCTGCGGTACCTGCGCGGCCGGACGTGAAAGACGGACAGCTTTCGATCTGGCAGCTGCCTCCCAAACGACGGACACTGGAGATGGCAAAAGAGTTCTTCGCAGGTGAGAAGGACGCTCTGGACGAACAACGGCGGCTGGTAGAGCAAGAGAAAGAAGCACTAGATTTGGGCGGCCTGATGTGGAAGGATGTCGCGGTGACAGTGACCGAGTTCGAGAAGAAAGTGCGATTAGAAATGTCTGGTACGGACATGGCGAATTCGGGACATGCCTGGGACGATTCACCGCAGACCACACCCACGGAACGATTGAGAGAGCTATTGGTGCAAATGGGAACAGTGATCGAGGATTTTCGATCAAAGTCTCGCAAGGCCGAGGAGAACAACTGGAAGCTGTTGATAGCAGCCATCGGCGCAGAACTCGACGCTCTTGAGCAAGGCAAGAGCATCTTGGAAAACGTGCTTGGCGAGACTCAACCTGAGCCTGAAGCTGTGGGCGTTGACGCCGATGCTAGGGATGAGATTGCGATTTCGGATTTGGATAGTGGCGATGAGATTCGAGGGCTGGATAAGAGTTTTGAGACGGCGAGGAGACGAGGCAGTAATGGCGCTCATGGCGATACTGACGATGAGCCTGATCCAGAATTGTTGTTCTCGAGACAGGATACGGATACTGAGTAAGACGGTGTAGCGTTATGAACCAGACATAGCTATTACGATCGCACGCACGCTGGCCAGTTGGAGATCTGGTCATTATCAAATCCGTAGTAATTCACATATCAGTCTCCAAGGAAATCTGATAAGTTTTGGTCCGATGACTCTTGTGATGTAATATGACAGTATAAATGCGATCAATGCTTCTCCAAAATGCCCTAGGTTAGAATCCTTGCAACGTGAAGATGTGGTTGGCGAGACGTCGCAGCTCGCCGTGGCACTCCGCGGACGACTCTTTCCCACCATGCCACCACAACACACAATTCGCGGCAGGTGAAGGATTACCAGCTCAATGTCCAGTTTAAGAGTTTGCACCCATTGATATGACATAAAACTCATGTACTCACGCGGCCTGAGATCGCGTGCTGCAAGACCTCATGGAAGACCTCATGGCTGAGCCGGCGTACAGCTTCACAATACCATCTCTTGCTGACGACATTCCTCTGGACTGTCGCATATACCACCCGGACGACTTTGAAGCGGTAATTGCGAACGCGGCTGAGAATGGACATGCTACTCGAGGAGCCATCGTCGCGCACCCTTACCCTGTTCTCGGCGGATGCTATGACGACCCGGTGGTGATGGCTGTGGTCCGATGCTTGCTGAAGGAGGGTTTTGTGGTTGGAACGTTCAATTTTAGGTAGGTCAACTCGTACCAAGACGAGCATCGTAAGCTCATGCTCACTATTTTGCAGAGGTGCCTCTGGATCCAAAGGAAGTACCAGCTGGACCGGCCGCCCTGAAAAGGAAGATTACACCTCTTTCGCGGGATTCATGATTTATTACCTGCAGCAGCTACAGCCCAAACACGATTCAAAAAGACTCTCGACGATAGTCTCTGCGCGCACGTCGCGGATCGACGGGCTTGAACCTTTTACTTCTGCAAGCGAGACACCCAGTCCCAGGGACAGCTCTCGATCAGGCAGCGTCACCCTTCTGCTTTCGGGATACTCGTACGGTTTCCTGATCCTTTCCCGACTACCACCTATCGCGGAGACTCTCGGTCGCTTCGAAGCTGCTCCCCACGGCACCACAGCAGCAGAGATCATCCTTCGCGCCTACCGACTAGCTAAAGAGTCTCGCTCTACCCTGGAGGCCAAGCAGGCTTTACCTCCATCGCGAGGTCGCAGACTCACACCGGCAGACGCCACAAAACCGCGCCTACACGTATCACCAGTCATCGTGGGCGGCGAAGAAACACCACCACAAGAACGCCGTCACAGCCGAGAAACAAGCCGAGGAGCAAACATAGTGCATCGCGGCGTCGAAGTGCCCCTTCGGATTGCGAATCGAATACGACGGAGAAGCAGCGGTGTTCGTCCTGGTACCGGACATGGCCCCATGAGATCTGAGGAGAGCATTGCCACAGGAACCACAACGCCAGTGCCGAGCGTGAGAGTGTTGTATTTACTCATATCACCAGTTCTGCCACCCTTAGCGCATACCCTGGTACCTCCCGCATCATGGATTGGGCTCAAGGGTGCCGTCGACAAGAGCACTGGTGTCGGGTCGATGACATGTCCGACTCTGGCTGTTTGGGGCTCAATAGACAGCTTCACATCAAACCGCCGCCTGAAAGCTTGGGCAGAGCGGTTGTCCAAAGCAGGTCCGACTACATTCAAATGGATCGATTTCGAGGGCGCTGGGCATTTTTGGCGAGAACAGGGCGTGATGAAATTAATGACGGAAGGAATAGTGAACTGGATCAGAGAGAATGCATGAGTTGTGGACCACTGAAACGATGCACAGAGACAGCTATTGGTATACACAGCAAGGGCCAGGAGTAGTCTCTTCTGTTTTACTCGTACACAATCTCATCTTCAGACCACGAAGATGATGCTCGTGTAGAATCTAAGGACTGCACGCGAATGACACGATGTCCTGTCACGACAATGTCGCTGCCATCCTCACCTCCTGCGCAATCGTTAGGTTGGTGATCATCACCCTCATTGCTTTCTCCACTGTCAACGGGAAGGTCTCGACCATGGACCGAGCGCTGTACCTCGCCCTCCCCAGACACAAGCTGCCTACCAGACCGCCGGGCAAGAGAGGATTCTGTGTACTGCCGCGGATCTGCTTTTGCGCGCCTACGTTGAGACAGTGTGGCCTGCGCTATCTGGTTGACTTCTCCAAATTCTTTACTTCGGTTGCTCTTTGCTGATAGCTGGGTTGTGACAATCGCCGATTCGAGTTCACTGATGACCATGCGCGACGGACAATCTAAACCCACCTTTGCAGCACGCTTCTGCATTAAATTATAGGCGTTGTGGCCCTTGAGTCGAACATTAACGTCGCCGCAACTCCATCTGATTCCATCGAGAAAGCTGCACTCCAAGGTCAGTTCTTGTTCAGTCTACCCTCGCAGGGCGGCGGGGGCTACTTACGCATCGTAAATTTTCGACTGCTCGGAGAAGTCGACAGGCTCATCGCTCCGGCGGCAGATCGTGTGAGTGAACCATCTAGCTTTCGTCTGCCAAAACGATTGCGCCACGCTTTCCGGCGTGAGAGCCCAGCCTTGAGCAATCTCGTAAACGAGATGCGAGAGGTTCTCTCTACAACTCGTATGGTTCAGGCCGAAGAACATGACCAGCTCTGCAATAGCGACGGCTACACTATTTGTGATTTTGACGCAATCACGCTTAAGCGTCCTGGAAATCTCATCCAGTTTGCTTCTTGACGCGACTTTGTCGAGGCGCATCAGTCGTTTGATATCCCCGTTGCCATTGACAAACGCGCAGAAGCCATCGAGTGAGATCGTCTTGATCATAGCTGATGAAGGGATTTCGTTCCACACCAGATGCTCGGATATTCCCTTGTAGTACTGAGCACCGTTGTTGAAGACAAAGCGTTTCTTGAGCTCGGCGTGGAACGGCGGCACGTAGTAAACACCCTGCGGATCAAGTAAAGACGAGTCTATCACACTAATGCACCCAGAAGGATCCTGTTTCCGTAGTGCCTTGCGTAAGAGCCAAAGCAGGCGGCTGGATGTAGAGATGAACGGAGTGTGGATTCGTTGCTCCCGACGATTGCTAGGGTTGAGGTGTTCCAGGACGTCCATCCACTCTAGGTTCTTGCAGAGTGGTGGTCCGCGAGGTGGTACTCTAGCGTGAGCGCTTCTGCCGCTCTTGAAACCGTTGGCCGAGTTGTGTCCTTGGCTTGAAGAATCCCAATATCTCCATAGAAGTGATGGGAGCCACGGATGAGCATCTTCCTCGCTGACGTCTGTACAAGGCTCTTCAGTTGGCGGCGCCCTCTTGTATCGAGTTGGTGAGAGCATGAGAGGCATATTCCCCATTCTTTGGTACGACACGGGCGCGCTTTCATCGTTTTGGCGTTGCGATTTCGCAGTCGGTAAATAACGTTCTATGGCTGTACCGTTTATGGCCGTCTTTGGGCCTTTGATGGAGGTGTCCGCGGTAGTCAATGGCTCTTCCACATAGATAACGCCATGGTGATCCTGAGTATTAGAAGCCTTAGGTATGAACACGGTGGGAGACTGCTCCCGTACTGTGTGACAAGACCGCTTACTTTTGGGATCATTATCGGAGCCATCGAGACCTTCATCTGTGGTTGAGGGTGGCGTACACAAAGCTGCAAAATTGCGCTTTCTTGTGACTGACTCGGTGAATTTTGCGAATCTCTCGACGTCGCACAACAGTGCTGTAGTTTGGGCAGAAGAGCTGGTCGACGCCGATCGCTGGAATGTAACGGAGTCGCTGTCTGATCTTAAAAAACTGTCCACGCGCCGCCGCATGCCGTCAACCATGACAAGTTCTTGAGCGTCGTCCGCAATGTTGCGAACCGCCTGCCATGCTTTCCACGAATGACTCCCGTGGCGATGTCTCTTGGCCCTTTCTACCGACAAGGCTTTCGTTGATCTGCTGTCATGATCACTATCGCCAACGGCGAAGCGATCTTTGGAAATCCCGTTGAAGACCCTAGCACGTTCGTCTTTGGATAGGCTGTGCTCTTCCCAGAGGATGTGTAGGCAGACCCGTTGATCGTGGGTCCAAGCATGCGAGTGACCATGCTGCGCCGGCATAGTGAATACTTGGTAGTTACAGTGCGACCGAGAGTAGAGGCGGAAAGCAGAGTATCAATGCGTTCCCAAGAAGGCCACAACTCTAAAAGGAGCAGGGTACTGCGTCTTCGATCACAGATGGTTTGATAGGTCATACGATGGTCAGCAGAATTGGAGTAGTGCACAGCTATTAGTACCTCATTGCAATCAGCATACAGCTACGGATATTGTCTTGTGTTCTCGGTCCGATGACACTCAGAGCCGAAAGGTATCGGTTTAACATTAGAGGGTCGCACCGGTAGCCCGGCCAATGTTGCAGACATAAGACCCCAAAAATCGTCCGGGAAAGCACAACGATTTATCGCAGACAACACGGCCTTACGTTGTCTGTGTATGTGTGTCACATAAATCTGCCATCAGAAATTGTGGGGAGCAAAACTCAGAACATCAATCACGGTGTGCAAGCAACGGGTCATGCTCATTTCGCGACTCGTGATTCGCACCTGCATCGCGATGTTCCTGCTCGCCCTTCTCTCCGACAGGACCATAGAGAACATAGTGCTGTGTGATGAAGATGATATCGAACAACAGACTGATGTTTGCCAGGCCAAATTTGACCGGGTTGCCTGTCAGTCCACTCCAGTCTGCTTGGAGTGAACTGTCGATCAGCAGCTGGACCATGCTCAGAAATCCGCCGCTAAAATCAAGAAGCTGTTGGTTGATGGACCATCCGACTGTAGATTGCCTCTTGAAGTTGGCGAAGACTTGAGGGATATACTTCCAGACGGTCAAAATCAACTTGACGTATTGGATAGCATAGACCTGATGAAGAAATGTCAGCAACCGCGATCATCAAAATGGTACGATGTACTCAGCACTCACAACATCCAGCCAAGCCCATCCAGTGCCGTCATTGTTGCCTCCGCCTTCGCTACTCAGAACGATGAGGATGGTGGCTGCAACTCCCAAGAGACTTCCACATAGAATGCCCAACGTGATACGTCCGGCGTGTCTTTTGACACTTTGATCTTCTTTCCAGCCCCAGAGTCTGGGCCAAAATTGCGAGTACACCACTACGCAGAATATCCAAGCGTGCACGCCAAAGGCGAAATCGTTGAACCGCACTGTAGGCTCTGGTGAAAGAGGGTGACGAGCGGCGTATTGTGCTCGCACGACGGGCGAGTAAAGGAAGATACCAGTGCTGACAGTGTAGCATGTGAACCCGAAGACGTTAAGCAGAGGGAAGTCGGGGAGAAAGCCTTTCGTCGACCGTCTTTGGTAGTTGAGCCATGGCTGAGGGTAGAAGGACAGAGACCAGGCCGTGAAATACAGCCAACCACAGAGCCTTAGAAAGTATTAGTAATGTTGCCTGTAAATTTAGTTGACACGATCTCAGCCTACCGTGAGACCACCTGGGCGAAATAGACCAGCTGAGAATTTTCCAGCATGTCTGCGAGGGCGACTGAGATGATATGCTACGGTCTAGGTCGATCCCAAGACGGAGCGCCGCAAGTACGGTGGCACAGGTGTGGTGGAAGCCTTCCAGAGTCAGGCGTGGTCACTCTCAATTTGAATCAATTGATCACGTACTCAACCTGTTTGGTCACGACATCAGTCTGAAATGTACCGCACGTTAACAGCATCGTGATGATATATACGCGGGTGCTCGAAAACCACACCTCGAAGACTGTGTATCTTTGATCAGTCTTTCGCAATCGTTGGAATGAAACGTGGGTCAATGTCTTTCATGTGACGGAAACCACGATTAGCGATTTTCCGAACAGAAAGGAAGGCGTGTGAAATGATGGACAAAATGTCTTCCAATGCATACAACCGCAACTTGTTCCTCGCAACATTTCGATGCTTGCAGACCGCCATTTTCTCGTATTGAGACAGACAAAAAGTGCAACTCGATACAGCCCATCGCGACAGAAGATGGGAAGGCTGTTGAGCGGCAGGTATCGAGCACAATCAATAGCTGTCCCGCGCGGCACGGTGGAAAATGCCACCCATCCATGACTGCATCTGCATCAGCTTCCCGCAAAGGTATACTGTCCGTTTTTGCATTGGCATCAGAAAGCGTCACCAAGCCAAGTCAAGCTTGCTTTACCCGGTTGGCAGGGAATGCTTGACGATACCAGTTCGGTCTTCTATGCGACCTCAATCTAAGGAAGGGCGGGGTACAAAAGAGACTATCAGGTGGTGCATGAGGGATCTTGTGGGGCTATACCTGTCGGCTATACTCCATATCTTCTGTGCATAGACTTGCGTGCTTACGTTCGTATTGTGCAGGGTTGCGGCTGATGGTCCGTCAATCACCTTCGAGCTCGCAAGCACAAGTACCTGTGCCTTGCAGATTGCAGCGCATTGCATAAAACCGAGGATGAATGGAATGGCTTTTTTGAGCTCATCTCAAACGCCTTCAGGATGACATAGTATAGCCTATGCGTGCCGCTTCTTGGTCATCTAATAGCCGGGAGGGGTGCATTCAAACGACGCAGAGCATTGATTGATTCAGCATAACAAGCAGATACATAAGGTATTGAAGGTCCTGCAACATTTGTAGCGGTAAGACCAAAGCTGGAAGCACATTCTTCCATTGGCATCTCATCCACTATGGTTTTCCTCAGTCTCGCTACCCTCAGTGCCGTCTTTGCCGCGACTGCGGAAGCAACATCCAAGGGCTCGGGTGCTACAGTCAAGGTCAACCCCAAGACGAAGTACCAAAAGTACGATGGCACCGGTGTCTCCGAGGCCTTCCAGAGATCTCTCGTGATGCACGAACTAGATGCCCCATCTCAAAAGCTTGCACTCGATTACCTCTTCACCACCAAGGGAGCTGGTATGACAATCCTGCGTAACGGACTTGGATCTTCGCCCAACGACGGCTGGGATCTGATGAAGTCTATCGCTCCCGAGGCACCGGCATCGAACAGCAGCCAGGTAAGGATGAGCGCATGTTGGTGGGGATCTCTGCTGAACGAACATCTGTAGCTCAACTACATCCCGCTTCCGAGAGACGACCAGTATCAAGTATGGCTCTCGTACCAGGCTAAAGCTCGAGGAGTCCACACAATCGTTGCAGACTCCTGGAGCGCCGATGGCTACATGAAGACTACCGGTAAGCAAAATTTTCTAGCTTTTCTGATTTTAACGTCATTTCACGCGATCGCCATTTCGAGATCTGTGAAGAAATGGTCAGTTAACCCGCCAACGTAGGCACGGACAACAATGGCGGCTCTCTGTGTGGTGTCACCAATGCCATTTGCGAGTCTGGCGACTGGCGCCAGGCCTATGCCGATAAGATTGTCAGGTATCTCAAGGATTACCAGGCGCGTGGCATCAAGATCGACTACGTCAACCCATACAATGAACCAGATCTCAAGTACGCATTACCTTTGTTCTGGGTTTCAATCAGACATACTGACCAAACTTTCAGCACGAGTTACGCATCCATGCTTTCGGATGGCCAGCAGTCCGCCGACTTCCTCAAGGTACTTTACCCGACGCTCAAGCGCTCGGGTCTGAAGACACAGATTGCCTGCTGCGATGCAACGGGTTGGAACGCGCAGCAAGATATCCTTGATGGGATCCAAGAGGCAGGTCAAGAGGGTACACTCGGTCTCGTCACAGGCCACGGATACACTTCGAAGCCCTTGTACCCACTGAAGACCGATGTCAAGGTCTGGCAGACCGAATGGTCCACTTTCGACAGCATTAACTACAACTGGTATGTTGCTGGAAACTCAAGCGAGGGCCTGACCTGGGCAAACAACATCCAGAAGGCATTCACTCTTGCGAACGTCACTGGCCACTTGTACTGGTGGGGAGCAGCAAACACCACCGACAACCAGTCTCTGCTTTTCGTGAACAACACGTCCGAGGTCAAGGTCACCAAGCGTCTGTGGGCACACGCGCACTTTGGCTCCAAATTCATCCGCAAGGGTGCTTCGAGAATCGATGCCGGTGTCACTGGCTCTGCTGCTCTGGACGTATCCGCTTTTGCCAACACCGACGGCTCGACTGCCGTGCAAGTGATCAACAACGGCAATGTCACCGAGACGGTGACATTGTCCGGCTTGAAGCTTTCGAGCCGCCAGAAGGTTGTCACATATCTGACGAACCAGGACAACGACCTCAAGCGTGGCTATGCTTCCATCAAGCGAGGTAACAAAGCAGAGGCGAAGGTTCCGGCTAAGTCGCTCCTGAGTTTTGTTGTGTGAGGAAGGCAGCTATTGAGGGAGGTAGGCCAAGTCATCCAGCCGCATGTCACCAGACCTTTGAAAGACGGTGTATATAGCCAGAAAATACCATGTCAGATTCACGGCGGTTGTTGTCCAGAACTTTGCTTTCCAGTATAGTTTTCGGGTTATCTATATTGACTGTCCTCAGGAACGCCCATAATGGGACCTCGCCAGGTATAGCGAGTGAGAAATGATAGTTAGCAACACATAGTAATTATAAAATATAATTAAAATCATGCCATCAAGAACAAGCAAAGCGTCCATGTCATCAACACTGACGCCGGCTGTAATGGAAAACGTCGTGATTGGCTCGAACCGTCGGAAGCCGCCTTGGCGTCCTGCTCCTGCATCGCGGAAAGCTCCTCAGAGAGGCCATTGAACTCGCCATCATCACCCGCCAGTACACCCCTCTATCACTCCACACTCCACCGCCACAATGGGTTTCTTCGACTACGTCTCCGACCTCTACTCGTCCGTCTCCTTCCAGCCTGTCGAGGCTGAGGAGCGCGACGCCCGCCAGTTCGAGGGCCCCATCGACACCAGTGGCACCCAGAACTCCGGCAAGGACACGCGCAATGGCGGTATTGGCAGCGCTGAGCACGACCGCGGTGCTACCACTTTCGGTGGCGCGAGCTTGAGCTCTCCTGCCGCCGGTACCGACGAGGAGAGCGGTGCGGAGGCTGAGGCCAACAAGGAGGACGCCGCTAAGGCTGCCAGCAAGCAGGGCGAGAGCGCAAAGGGCCACACCCCCGGCGAGGGCGGCGAGGGCAGCGGCCAGGTTGGCGCTGACAACGCTGGTCCCCACGGTGGCCCCGTTGGCGCATCCGACGATGACGAGGAGGATGAGGAAGAGGAGGAAGAAGAGGAGGAGGAGGAGGAGCCTGAGGACCCCAAGCCTGCTCTCGAGGAGGGTAAGTCAAAACTCCAGGCACATTAATGCGGAATCCGAACTCTCCAGCAATTCGGACTGCGCCGCGCTTGAGCTGAAGTGTGGCGCGGAAGCATTGAATGATGTCTACCACCTGGAAGAGTCACCGGAACAAGTACTGACGTTGTTCTCAGAGTGCATGAAGTCCCAGCAGTGCGCCCCTCTGAAGCACCACTACGACGAGTGCGCCGAGCGTGTCACCCAGCAGCAGGAGGAGAACGGCAAGGCCGACGAGGACTGCGTTGAGGAGTGTATGTTGAGACCTTTCCCAAATGACTGGCAACAGGCCTGGCGGCATTTCGCTTGTCTCCGCTGGATCTACAAACATGTACTGATATATAATAGTCTTCCACCTCATGCACTGCGCATCCGCCTGCGCCGCTCCTAAGCTCTTCCGCCAGCTTAAGTAGAGTACCCTCTTCTTCTCTCCCAGTCAAACGACAACTTTCCGACAAGGTAACATGGACAATCACGGGCTCGAGACTCGCCTTGTCTAAAATTGGGAGCTTCACATCACCCTCGAGCCGATCCGACTACCACCCGCCTGTATAGCAGTCCTGATACATTGTACTATGTCCTCAACCCCATTTAGCTTGAGCGAAAATACCTGCAGTTAGCTTAAGCAGTGTTGAATATCATAGAGTTTCCTTTTGACACTGTTCCGATGCTCCCATATTGCTCCAAGGCCTTCGGACTCTTCTTGTCTGTAGAGCACTGACTGTTCTAGTGGCATAAGGTCCAGTCCGCATGCGGCCTGCGCCAACTGGCATCTCATCCGAAAATAGAATTTCCACGTGTTTATGGTTGAGCCTTAACGAATATCCATGACGTCGGGTAAATGAGCGCCGGCTGGAAACATGGAGCTTTCGACCATCGAAGCTTACACACCTGCTTTCCCTCGGCTGAGAGTCCACATGGAGTCTTACACATCCCACCCCATCGTTGTATGAACCAAATATATACATGTACACATATGACCAGTAACTTCAGTACCACCTTACCATTCTCACCAAAACCCACAACATCCCAAACAACCCCCACCCAACCCACAATGTACAACACAACCACCCT
>Ga0265797_10002967_pt1 | contig 27804 bp, 45 predicted proteins | sample P2T30metagenome_FD_192433 | JGI IMG/M metagenome (GOLD analysis project Ga0265797, IMG submission 192433) | Plant litter microbial communities from East Loma Ridge, Irvine, California - P2 T30 | ecosystem: Environmental > Terrestrial > Plant litter > Unclassified | place: USA: California... | reverse complement strand
AACGGTGCCGAAGACGTCGAAGCCGAGGAAGCCGGCGTGGTGCAGCGATGTGGTCATGCGGTTTTCCATGTTGGACTAGGTGGAAGACGGGAATGTCTGGTTGAGCACTATAAGCGGTCGGTCAGGCCCGCATGATTGAACGGAATCGAACATCTGCATGAATAAGGAGCTCTCGGAAGTAATCGTGTTAGATCGCTGTAATGGCGTTTCATAGGAAAGGCGCTCGCCGAGACGGCCTCCATGTAACATTTTTCCTTCCAATTTTTGGAAGTAAAACTGGCACCTTGCTGCGTCGTGTACTAAATTGGACAGATCAGTGCCGAATTAGACTCGACGGGAGGTGCCATGGCTGGGGCTCAGACCTTGCCTTCGCGACAGCGGGCGCGCGTGCTGGACGCCTATCGCGGACGCGGTCGCCGGAACAGCAACCTGTGGCTGGTCTACAGCGTCAAGCAGGACCAGGATCTTCTTCTTCACTCCGACCGTAGCCTCGTTCACTGGCTTACCTTCCTCGAAACCGACTCGTCGGTCGTGGGATTTCGCCCTCTCACTGACGAATTAAGCGCCCAGCTAAAGGTGGGGCCGGCTACCGGGATGGTCCTGGAGCGGAAGAACCATCAATTGGAAGTGCACGTGGTGGCGGCCAGCGATCCGGGTGTGGCCAGCGTCGAGACAGGCGTTGGGGTGGCGACCGTGCGTGTCGTCTCCGTGGACGAGCTGCAGGCGCGTTCGCGGCTGGCCCTGCGCTGGCTGAAGGCCATCGGCTATGCCGGCTTGTTCCGGTATCAGGACATGACGCCGGTGATGAACCAGCTGGCCGCCGTGCTGATGCAGCGTTGGCGCGGCACGCTCGACGACCTCGCTACCGATCTTTCCGGCCATTATCGGGCCGCAGTGTACGGCGCCGTCGTCAAGGCGGCGATCCACGGCCATGTTGAGCTCGACCTGTCATCACATGGCATGTGCGGCGCCAGTGGCTGGATATCGAACGCGTTCCAAAGGAAATGACGACAAGGGAACGCGCCAGGGCGTGATCAAGGACGCGGTACCGATCGACCTCTGGCCGAGCGTACTGGATGCCGAATTCGGCGAGGAACGGCGGAAACAGTTCCGCGCCCAAGCGGAGGCAATGCGGTTGTATTTTTCATGGGTGCCAGTCGCGGAGATCGAGCAGCGGACCGGCGTCAGTCAAACCTCCCTACCCAGACTCGCCAAGCGCTGCCTCAAATTGGCGGATGACGGCAGGATACAAGGATTCCGGGCTTGCATCCCCTTCGTGCGGACCGGGCCATACGCGCGGGCCAGTCAACTGCCGCACTGCCCACCGGGCGAGGGCGCCGGCATGGTCGGCGCCTTGGGCGTATTGCTCCGCCGGTTTCCTGATATCGAGCAGCAGCTCGTCCACTACGCCAGGAACGAGGCCAAGCGGCTGGCCGTGCCAGAGAACAAGCTTAGACCGTGCGACCTGCACCGGATCTTCCTGCGCTGCGTCGAAGACAAGGGTGTCAGTCAGACTGAATGGCCTTTCACGACGAAATACCGGGGACTGCGCTCTATACAGGAATTCATGAAAGAGACGCTCGACCGCCATTTTGCACGCAGCGCGATGGCCCGCGAGGACAGTGCGGCCCGTGCACACCTGAGCGTCGGAAAAGGCATACCTTCGCTGCTAAGTTTCAACGAACCATACGATGCGGTCGAGATTGACGCCTACAAGATCGAGGCGCACGTGACGGTGGCCTTCCATACGCCGGAAGGGCTGGAAACGGACTTGCGGCTGGACCGTTTGAACCTGATCGCCGTGGTCGACCGGTTCAGCAGCGCAGTCCTGGCCTACACGGTCGTCTACCGTCCCGAAGTCAATGCCGACGACATCCTGCGAGTCATCCGCAACGCCGCGAGCGGAAGTTGGATGCCGATGGAGCTGAGCATTCCCAACCTGCGCTATCCCGAAGGCAGCGGCCTGCCCAGCGGCGTGATCGAGGGCGCGCAGGGCGCGCTTTGGAGCGCGACCATGTTTGACGGTGCCCTGGCGCACCTGTCCGCAGCCGTGCACGCACGTGCGCGGGCCGCGCTGGGGTTCGCTATCAACTGGGGACCGGTTGCGCATTTCGAGCGGCGGCCCAACGTGGAACGAACCTTCAACCAGATCGCCAGGACGCTATTCAAACGGCTTCCGTCGACGACCGGCTCCGGTCCGCACAACGGCCGCGCCGACGAGGCCGAGCGCAAGGCGGTCGAGCATCGCATCCGTGCGACCGAGGTCGAGCAGTTGCTGGATGTGGCGTTCGCCCAGCATAACGCCACGCCGTCCGAGGGACTGTCGCACCTGACGCCGCTGGAAGCCATCCGGTACTTCATGGATCGGCCCGAGCGCTTCGAATGCCGCAAACGGCCTGCAGGTATTGCTGCCGAGGCAGGCTTCAGCCAGTACGAGGCGGCAATCGTACGCGGCAGCCGCAGCGCCGGGCGCCGGCCATACATTCAGGTCGACCGCGTGCACTACACAAACGACGTGCTGGCAAGCTCCGGTCACCTGATCGGTGCACGCGTGCTGCTGGAAGTGGACGAGGACGACATGCGGCAAGTAAAAGCCTACCTGCCCAACGGTGCCGAGCTGGGCGTGTTGAAAGCGCATGGCAAATGGGGCCTCACAAAGCACAGCCGGTGTACCCGAAAGGCCATTAACAGCCTCATCACCAAGCGGCTCATCACCATTACCGGGTTCGACGATCCGATGCAGGTGTATATGCGGCACCTCGCGACCCGCAAAGGCACACGGCCATCTGCCGGTCCCGCTCCCAAACAGGCGACGGAAATCGTCCGGGTCAAGAAAGAAGCGGGCCAGGCCGCCCCCACGATCCAGGCCCCGCCGCCGGCGCGCGAGCAACCCGACGTGCCACGTCGTGTGGTCGATGAAACGCACGGACGCCTGCTGTCGGTACCCGCTCCAGATTTCTTTACGAAGGTCAAGAATAGGAGGTAGCATGCCGAGTAGCGGGACAAACGGCGGCCAATCGTCAAGTGTGCCGGCCTTCAGTGCGGAGGTTCGAGAAAGATTGCTCGCCGGACACCCTATCCGCGGTGGCGAGTACACGCTCCCAACGCCCATGATGCAGCGCACCTACGCCTTGGTCCGCGAGTTGGTTTGGGCCCGCAGGACAGGAACCGTATTTTACGCCTCCCCACGAATGGGCAAGACCCGATGCGCGCTGGCGATCCGTGACCTGCTGCGCGGGGAATTTCCGAACGTGTACGTCACCTTGCTCAGCACGCGTCCGAGTGGCCGGCCGACCACCGCCCACATGCTCCGGCTGATCCTGGAAGCCGAGTCACACGCCTTGTCCAGGCGGCCCGACGCTGATCAGCTATTCGGCAATGCGGTCGCCGACATCCGGGTCAAGGCGGGACGTATCGGCGCCAAGCAGTACGTACTGCTGATCGACGAGATGCAGCTACTGAACGACGTCGACCTGCAGCAGCTGGTGTGCTTCCACAACCAGCTGGAACTGCAGGACCTGCGCATGACGGCGATATCGTTCGCCCAGCCGGAGATCCTTCACCGTCGCACGAGTCTGCTGGCAAACAATGCCCGCCAGATCATCGGGCGCTTCCTTAGCGACACGCTGCAGTTTGACGGCTGCGCGAGCGAAGGAGACTTCGGTAATTTGCTGCGTTCGTACGACCTGGCGTCGGAATATCCAGAAGGTTCCGGTATCACTTACACCCAGTTCTTCTTTCCGGTGGCTTTCCTGTCCGGATTTCGTTTAGAGGCCTACCGAACGCCAATGTGGGATGCCTTGCATCGGGCTGCTGGCAGCATCGCCAAGCAGGGTGTGCCGATGGAGCATATTTGCCTCACGATCGAGGACCTGCTGCTATCGCTCAGGCGCCAAGACAGTCCTGAATTCCGGCTAAGTACCGAGGATATTGATGCTGCGGTGTCAGCATCGAAATTGCGGTCGTTCAGCGACGTCATGAGCTAAGCGAGGCCAATATGTGGAAGCGTCCGGGCGTAAAAAGGCTGACGTGGGATCCGTCCCTGCAGTTTCCGTTCGAGTCCGGCTGGTCGCTCTTCCAGAAAATCAAGGTACTCAACAACCTCAAGGATTACGAACTAGTCGACCTGATCGCGCTCCAACCGGTGCCACTCAGGAAAGGCCGCCTGCGCGACTGCGCCGACAGCAGCTGGATCGATTTCGACCGATTCAGCGAACTGCTCGAAGTGCCGGCCGCCCAGCTCAGGAACGGGTTTTGGGACCAACTGGGCATCAGGGTCATTCGTCCCAAAGAGTACGAACTCCGGCTTTGCAAGATGTGCTGGGAAATGCACCGCTACCACTGCGTCTTGTTCGATCTCATGTGGGTACGTCAGTGCCCTTGGCACGGCTGGCCTGTCGACTTACCCAAGACAATCGTTGTTCCGACGGCAAACAGCATCCTGGCGCGCGGCGAACCGCCTGCTGTGCCGTTCAACGAGTTGCGGGCGTTGACGCCGATGGGATCCGGCAATGAGCACCGGATGATTGGGCATATCCTCGAGTACTTGGAGTGGTGGCGAGGCGTGCAGACCCGAGTGCCGCAGGCCGATCGGCTTCTGCGCCACCTTGTCAGTACATGCCACATGACGGACCAGAACGAGGTCGACCTGCGCTGGCAAGCCGGGTTTGCACAGAGCCGGATGCCGCTGCGCTATAGCTCGTGGATCCTCGAAGACGTCAAATCGCGATCCTGTCGCTACGCCCGGGTGACGGACAGCGGCAGAAACAAAATGGCGATCGACGACCTCAATACTGTGCGCGACCATACCGGCCTGTGCTACCGGTCGATCCGCCGGCACGTGTTCCGCCGTTATGTCCGGCGGCACCGCGCTTGCCTCACGAGATTGGCTCAGTTGAGCCGGGACGACTTGCTGTCGCTCGCCGCCGACGGCATTTGCGCGACCTGCTTGGCATATGCCGTCTGGCGGATGTCCGTTGAAAATTTGGTCGTCGTTGACGGGCTTTTTACCCGCAGAACGACAAACTATGCATTGCGGTTGACCGAGCCGTCGCCGGAGAGCCCGTCGGATGACCCGGCAAGGCTAAATTTTACCTACATGCAGTTCTTCGGCATCTGGGCGGCGATCGTCGACCATACTGCCACGAAGGGCCTGCGGATTTCGATGCAGGAAACGGTATCGTCGCCGCAGATCGTGTTTGCACGGGACCAGACACGGCCGGCCGATTCGCCATTGCGAGTGTTCGATTGTATCTATCCGGAGGGCGATACTCTGGCTCTCAATGCAGGACGGCCCTGCAAAGCACCTTGGGCCCTGTTGCCTTACGAGCAGCAATGTGCAATACGAAGCCAGAGGTGGCTTAATGCGCTGACGCCGCCGCCGAAGTCGCTGGTGGAGTTGTATCTGGAAAGCGGGCCGGACGCTGTTGAAAAGCTGCGTCAGATCTGGGTATGAGCTTGTGAAGACCGCTTTACGTCGAGGATGCCGTGGATGCCCCTTGCCGCATCGCCGCGAAGGGGTCACTCGACTCGACGTAGCGCATCGCGGATTGGACGTCGCGCCACCCGACATATTCCATTAGCGTCTTGACGTCCCAGCCATTCGACGTCGCCCAGGTCGCAAAGCCGCGGCGCAGCGAGTGGCCGCTATATTGTTCGACAAATGGAATCCCTGCCGCGTCAAATAAAGAGCGCAACAGTGGCACCAGGCTGTTGATATGCAAGCCGCTATCGCTGAGGTTGCCCCAGCGATCGACAGCCCGGAAGACCGGGCCTTCTGTAAGGCCTGCCAGTGTGATCCAGGCCAGGTAGGCGTTGACGGGGCAGAACTCCTGCAACGCCGGCGCCTTGAAAGTCCTGCCGCGTGCCTCGCGGTCACCTTTCGACTGCGGCAGAAAGCAGCTCATGCCCTTGCCGGCGACTGCATCGACATGCTGGACTTGCAGCCGGGCCAGCTCGTCTCCCCGAAAGCCGCGCCAGAATCCCAGCAATAGCAAGGCCCGATCGCGGGTATAGCGCAGCACCTCCGCCTCCCGCTGTACGACCTGTGCGGCTGCGATCGCTCCATCCAGCCAATGTACTAACAGGCCAATCTGTTCGAGCTGGAGCGGCCGCGCCTGCTTTTCCTGTGCGGGATGCAGCGTGCGTATCCCCTTTAAAACCTTTCGCACGACCTGCGCCTTCGTGGGATCGGGAAAGCCGTGGGTCTGATGCCAGTTTGCGAGCGCGGCCAGTCGCTGCTGTAAGGTATTGATCGACAATGCCTCGGCATTATCCGCGAGGTAGCGTGCGATTGAGTCCGAATTTGCCGGCAACCAGCCGCCCCATTCCACTTCGAAGTGCCGCACCGCCGCTTGGTAACTGCGTTCGGTGTTGTCGCGTCTAGCGGCGCGAAGGTAGAGATCGACAGTGCTCATGTTTTGCTGTGTGACAAACGAGGGCAGGGACGATCGAGCAGGGCATCAACGCCGCAGTGGCACTTCCCGTCGCATCCTGTGTAATTAAAACCGTCGTCGCGATCGTAGATTCGACGCTGGTTATGCCAAATGATACAGCCGTTGATCAGGGCGAATTCGTGCACCATTGCATCCACTAGTGAATTTTCGAAGTGAATGCAACGTTTCGGGAATTCCTGCGACACAGGCTTTTCCGAGAACCGCAGCATTCAAGCCGTGCTATGCTGGAAAAAGAGTCTACCCACGACTCCCTCTGAATCCGTTTCGGATCAATCCTATTCAGAGGTTCACATGGCCCAAGCCACCTCGCTCCAGCCGGGGCAAATCCGTCACCTTCTCCGCGTCACTGCGGCCACCAGCAGGCATCCAGAACGAGACACCCTTGTTCTGCTGCTGGGCTTAACTGCCGGCATGCGCGTAACCGAGATCGCACAGATCGAAGTGCAAGACGTGCTGTTCCCGTCGGGTGCGCTACGCGAAGAAATTAGTCTGCGCGCCGCGATCACCAAAGGATGCCGGCAACGCTGCATCTACCTGAGCCACGCAAAGGCCATTCACGCAATCGATCAATACCTGAGCTACCGGGTTGTGCGGCGCCTGCGAACGACCAGCGATCCGAGCCGCTACCGAGGCCTTAAGCCGGCGAGCAAGCTGATCCTGACACACAAGGGTTACAAGTTCCATCTCAACACGAAGCGCAGGGTGAGCTGGACCGGCGAGCCAGTCGATTACCTGGCGTGCGACAGCTTGCAATCACACGTCACAAAGCTGTACAGAGGCGCCGGCATACGAGGCGGATCCTCGCACAGCGGTAGACGCACGATGGCGTCCACGTTGATCCAGCAAGGGGCGGATGTGGATACCGTCCAGCTTCTACTGGGACACGCCGAGCTGGACCACGTTCGTCCGTATCTCCAGGTGTCGCAAAAGCGCCTGGAAGAGATGTTCATGAACGTCCTTTGACGGCAGAGTCTGCATCACAACGCCAGTACTGCAACTGGCAGCCATACGGTTGCGATCGCTGAGTGAAATCTCGTCAACTTTTCATGGACCAGACATGTACGCAGTTATAGAATTGCACAAATGAAATTAACTTAGTGCCGCCAAGCACCCGTCCCGGCCGGAAGCCATTCTGGAAAACTACAGGCTGATGGGTAAGAGCATTTTTAACAGGACTAGGATGAAGAAAAGCTTGATCTTCTTATCGCTTGCGTCGGTAGTAGCGTCGGTCACAGCACAGGATCTAAGACGTCAACCCGCGATCGGCGGCTTCTACCTCGGGATGACAAATTCCTCCGCCGCCAAGATTGGGCTTCGAGACTGCACAAAAAAGTATTCATACTCAGATATCACCTGCGTGCCGACGTTGCCATCGCTTCCGGGAGAGACCGAAGCTAGTGTCCGATTCGACGCTAAATCCAAAAAGATAGTCGAGTTATGGGTCAAAGTCGCGAACAAGGTAGGGGCTAAGCAGGACCCTACCGACCGAGAGCTCAAAATTGCACCTCAATGGTCGGCGAGCCGCTGGTGGCAGGAAACGGATACGTTGGCGCGGAATGTAGTGGCCCGTTTAGGCATTCGTTGCTCAAGCCGTTGGAACGAGACTGAGCAAGAGCGCCGTGTGGTCGTTGAGGCCTGCTACCTTGGCACGGTGACCCAGCGCGTGCGGCGTGGCTACAATGAAAAATACGAAGCAAGTAGTGGCCGACATATCGGAAACGAACCACATGTCCAGGTACTGCTAACACTCGTGCACGATGGAGGAGAGCAGCTCTATCGCATTCGTCAGGAGATGATGGCTCAAGAGAAGAAAGCTGCGTCAAGTATCCGCGACTTTGAGGCTGGCAAGTAAATCAATCGGAAAACCCGGCGCCGACACGGCGCCCCATCGCGGCCGGCAGCCGAGCAAGGATAAGCAAAATGATTTGGTGCATTGAGTGGAACATCAGCCCTCAATCGGGCATGGACGATTTCCACATCAATACGGTGGAACAAGTTGCTGAGACAAATCGTCGAATGTTAGAACAAGGGAAAGTGCCCACCTACTTCGTCATCGGTACTACGGCAACTGTGAGCGAAGCCCGGCAGTTCGCCAGTGAGTACAAGGCCCAACATCCTCGTATCTAGACGGGAAAACATCTACGAAAGGTAATATGGGGCAAGCCAAAAAACGAGGAAGTGCTGAAGAACGCGCAGAGCAAGCACGCGCCAGACCACGCGAGAACTCTAAAATGATCGATGCTAAAGTCTCTCACAAGGATGAAGGTGTCTATGAGGAAAGATTTATAGCCTTTGTCGACATCCTCGGATTCGGAAAACTTGTCGAGAACAGCGAGGCGACTCTAGATTTGCCAAGAAAAATTCTCGATGCGCTCACTTCAATGCATCCAACAAAAATCCAGGACGAATTATTTACAACTGTCAACGTTGAACTTGTTCCAGAGGAGGAGTTGGCAGATGTTAAAGAAGTAGCGCGCATGATGTCGGAGGCTCAAAACAAGTTAAATCCAGTTAATATAAGTTATTTCTCGGACAGTCTAGTTATTTCTGCAAGAGCCGATGATGTGATCGCCTCACAAATGGTAATCGATCTGCTGACGAAAATTAGCGCGATGATGTGGATGTCACACAGGCTCGTATTGCGAGGTGGAATAACTGTGGGTAAGCTTATTCACGTAGAAGGTGGGCCCATGTTCGGTCCGGCCATGAATCGAGCGTATTATCTTGAGTCAAAGTGTGCCGTTTATCCGAGATTTTTAATTGATAGAAATTGTATTGATCAATATCGAAAAGTGCCGACGTTTCGTCTTTTCGAATCTTTTATTCAGCAAGAAGGCGATTTCTACTACGCATCGCTTGCAACAGCCTTTAAGCACATAATTAACGACAGCTCATTGATAATGTCGGGCGAGAAATTTCTGCGAAAATTTCGGGAAGCGATGCTCGAAGCGCCGATTGAAGTTGAAAAATTAAGAGAAGCTCATAAAACAGACGAACGCATAAGAGAAAAATATGAATGGCTTGCACGTGATCTTGCTGCACGCATCCCTGAAGTAGAACCCGCGTATCCATGTGAAGATGATGAAAATAATAATAATCTGCCTGCGCGATGAGCACTCGAATATACGCCAGGGCCAACTGCTCCGCTAAGCACGGCATGCGGACAATCTGCTCAAGGGTAGGCCAAGAACCTGGCCCACAATCAACCCAGCAATAGATCGGAAAAGACGCAATGACTCAGTCTGCTTGGACCCGGAATGGACAACCGGTCGACGCTGGCGTGATCTCGACGACAGCATGGGAATTGATGAAGCAGACCACTAAGCTTGGTGACTTCGTCTTGCCGTGCTGCTCGGCGCCGGCTGTTCTAAAGACAAGCATTAACGGCGTACCCTTCTTCGCCCATCTCTCAGATGAGTGTGCCACCGCACCAGAGACAAAGTGGCATAAGGCAGGCAAGGCCGCAGTGTTAGCGGCGCTGGATTCTCTGGGCATTCATAGCCAAGAAGAGGCGCTAGGTCAAACTCCGAGTGGTGCCAGATGGGAGGCGGATGTTCTATTCACCAGCAATGGCAGAACTATCGCAATAGAACTACAGCGGTCCTACCAACATTTACGTGAATATGTTCGGCGACAGCAACGATATACCGAATCTGGTGTTGAGTGCTACTGGTTGGTTCGCCTCGAGCCGTACCGCACGTTGGTCAAAGCCACAGCGCGCTTACTACTGCAGCGCGAATTCGGCAATGTCTGGCCGGCGAATGGTATCGGAAGCGGACTACTTCCAGAGTTTCCGGTTGCGATGCTGAACACCGACGGCAACCACTATGTCCTGGCAGGGCCTGGAAAGTCGGCCGACATGCAAAGCTGGATTATTGGCTTGGTAGAGGGAACATATCAATACCGTGATGGCTCATGGACCCTTGGATGACCAGCTTTCGCAAGCCATAAAGGAAAACGATATAAACCTGCTGGGTAAAATATGACTGGTCGCGAGAAGGTAAAGTTATGAGCGAAAGTGAAAGCAAACGTTGGATCCAAATCGAATGGAAGATGGCATTTCCGCTGTCTGAAGATGTTCCGGTTTGGGTGTCCGTTGCCAAGTTAGACCACGAATGGCAGCGCAGCAAGAGCGAATACATTGGAGTTGGTGGTCAGAATGGAATGCCTGGAAAGTACGAAAATTTTTCAGGATGGGTAGTGTCAGCTAAGGATGTGGAGATGCCCGAGGTTTGTTTGGTCAACGGCTTTGTCCGCTTCAATAACGGTAGACATCGCTTCGCTTGGTTACGCGATCACGGCGTGACCGCATTGCAAGTCAGCGTTCAACCAAGCGACGTAGCTACCTTTAAGAGGATGTACGGCTCGCAGGATCGAGTGTCCCAATGGCTCAAAAATGAGTGAGGAATACCAGGCGCGACTTAGCGCCCCGCAGCGGCCGGATGCCGGTGGAGTGTGTAATGAAAGTTAGCGAGTTGATGGCGAAGTTGGCCAAGCTGGATCCCAACTTGGACGTTTATTGCTATACAGAGGATGAACGATTCGCGACCGATAATCGTCCGTTTTGGTTTCTCGACGTGCAAAGCGTTGACACAACGAAGGCGCGTATGGACCGTGACACGAACGGGGTTCCAATGGCAACTTTTGTCGACCTAGAGGCTAAAGATGCGCGAACGCTGGTGACAATTAACGTTAGCTCAGACTTCTAGCCGACACAGACGTATCGGAAAACAGCGCCTTGATGGCGCCCGATAGCTAGCCGGTCGCTGGCAAAAGGAAAAAGCAACGTGAATGAGTTACGACATCAATCAACAGCGGTTGAAGAACAGTGGAAGCGCGGACTAAGGATCTCCTGCAGCCGTTTTATCCGGCAGGTCCTATGGCATCAGCCGGGTGTATCCAGCGACTGGGTCGAGACGCTGACGGAGCAGCTTGCGAGTATTGCCGAGCACCACGCCGGATTTGCGGACGAGATGTTCGGCGACTGGAAAATTGTTAGCCGAGCCATCGACTACCTTGCTACGCTCCACGATGGCCCTTGGCGTGGCGCTGACTGGTTTAAGACATCCCTGGATGTTTTGATGGAATTGGCAGTCCCCAACACGGGACTAGATTCAGATACCGCTGCCTTTCTTCCGGACCTTCAACGCGGCATTAATCAAGCTCTCCGGACGTTACCAGTCGACCGCAACGAATTGAAGCTATCCGATGAAGATGTTTCTCACGTCATGACACTGCGAGACGCTGGGGAACAATTCGGGCTTGTGTCAGACCTGTTTGACGTTTGCGAAAAAATTTCGCACGGTGAGCCTCTTGACGAATCAGATCAATGGATTTTGAAGTTAGCTTCGAACGCTGCGCCGTTCACGAGAGTCGCACGCAAGGGCAATTAACCGGAAAAAAAATGAACAGCATCCCAAAAGATTTGAATGACGAACAAGCTGAAATCATTACGACTCTGTTGCAAGACGCAAAGCGCTTGCTTCGTGACGCGGCGTCGCCGGCGCCAATTTCAGCGCCCGGCGGTTACTCGATTATTGCCCAGCGTATCGAGAATGTGCTCCGAGCGTGCGGCGTCGAAGACTAACGGAAAAATATGGCATCAGTTCATTTGGTTGAACGTCTCAACAATGTGCGTAAGGTATCGACGGATCCCCCGGTTTGGGAAAGCGGTTACTGGGTCGTCTCCGAAGAGACCGCCGCGCGACTGGTCGGTGGTGACCTCTACCTACACACAGGACAGCTAGAGGCTTCACACTTTGGTGGAACAATCTTAGGCTACCGCGTCCATAAAGGTGGTACCGAAACTGACGGCCGCTTGGTGTTTCGTATTGCTCCAACCGCAGCTCATAAAGGGGTATCGACGGGACGTGAAGGTTGGGGAAGCGAGAAGAAGTACGTCTGGTAGAATCGATAAAAAACTTTAGAAATCGCCCGATCGCCAGCCGGCAGCTATTTAACAAGAGAACATCGTGAACAACGAAAAAATACTACGTGCTACCCAAGAAACTCTCAATGTCGTCAGTCCCCTCTTGGGTCGTCTGATGCAGATTACAGTTGGTTCTGCGGATCATGCTGATCAGACGGCGAAGACTGGGAGCATAGAGGAACTGCGTGCGGAAGCAGAACGCCAAGAACTCGCTATGCAAATGGCCGAGCGCCAAGCAAAGGTTGCTCAGGAGCTTGCGCTTGCTCGTCGTATCGAAAGCGCAGACGATGTCGAGATGGAAGAGTTCTACGAGATTAGCGGTGCGGGGCATGCTGGGCTGAAATCTACCGAGGGAACGATAACTGCGGGTGTTGGCGGCCAAGGTCAAAAAGTTACGAGAAGAATCTATCGCTTCAAGACGAATTCGAAGTCCAACGCCGTTGACTAAGGCCGAGGAAATGAACAAATGGATGCGTTGTGGGGACTTATTGGTACGCTGATTGGCGCACTTGCCAGTGTCGGCACAACTTGGATAACTACGCGCAACGCTGCCACACAGCAAATCGCGAGCGCTGAGTATGCACGTGATGAGAAAAATCGGGCTTTTCAGCGTGAAACGCTACTTGATTTGCAGGCGGCGGTTAGTGAGATGTTTCGCTTAATCGCACGTGCGCATCTGCAAGACCGGAAGGCTTTTCGGGACGGCACTGCATGGGGACGAAACATGCTCGACGAGGATCTCGATGCAGACATGGGAGCGGCTTTTAGAAAGGTGTCCCTCCTTACCGCTCGGGTCGTAGATGATCAGCTGAGAGAGGAGGTCAAGCTTGCCGTGGAGTCCGCAGCAAAGGTCTCCGTAGCGGTCGATGAACGTTCGGCTATAGACCAGTTCTCGGTAGCCATGGACGGGGGTACGAGTCTCATGGAGCGAATTGGCGACAGCTTAAGAAAACAATATTAATCGTGCAAACCATGACTGACAAAACGGTATCGGCACAAGCTATCGAAGAGGCATTCGAAGCGGGGGAAGTCATCGTCACCGGCCCAGCTTGCCAGCGGCAAGCCGGTATTGATGGTTGATGAAATGTACCTGAGCGACTTGGATTTCGCCAATGCGCGCGGCTGGAATTTGGTGATTGCCAGCCCGGAGAGTGTCAAGCTGCTGAGCACATTGAAGCCTGCATAAGTTCGAGGAAAAGGCGATGGTGATTGAAGACGCAACCAAGCACGCCACCGCGTGCATAGCGATGCTTGAAGCCGGGAAGCTGGCAGACGCATTGGCCTACTGTGCAGCGCAGCGGGTTGACGCACTCCAGTGCTCGCTGACGGCTGAATCGCCGAATGCGCACCGACTGCGCATGAAAGCAATGGAGCATCTGTCGGACGAAGCCTGATGGCGAAAGCGCCTGACTATCCTTGGGCGACGCGATGCCGAGATGGACAGAATGAAGCAACAACGGCAGGGATAGGAAAACCGACCTGGCCGGGAGCCAGAAAATCGTGGAGGAAGTATGAACAAAGCAATCAGTTCCGTAGCCCGAGTAAGTTCGTTGGAGAGCAGCCGATGCAGTTTTTGTTCTCATCCGATCGATGGCACGCTGGACTTTGCAGCCGGTGTGAATCATTACCTGACCGCGCATGGATGCAAGATTCTCCACGTGGGCCAGGAGGATGTTCCTGACGATCAAAATAAGCCCTGGGCGAGTACCGTCGCCATCCTCAGCACTGAGTGACGGACGTACCGGAAAACTACTGGTTTTTGGAGGACAAAATGGTTGATCGTACTAACAACGCCAATCCGGCTGATGATGATGCATGCCCGATCTCTCCGATCCAGCGCATGAACGAGAACATTGCTAGCGTTGTCATGCGTCGACTTGTTGGTGAGCTCGATGAAGAGCAGGCGCAGCAAACGCTTGAGGTGTTTACCGGCGCTAAACGCGAAGACTAGAAACGACATGCTGAACGAACTTCAACCTGACCTGCGCGAGCTGCTCGACCTGGTGCGGAAGGTCGAGAACTTCGATACCACGCTGGCGGCGTCGCAATTGGCCGGCAAGCCGATCGAGCCGACGCAGGATGCTTACAACCAGCGTAAGCGCAACGAACAGCGCATCGTCCAGCTTCGCGACAAGTGGGCCATCTAAGGCCGAGGAAAAGAGCATGAAGAAAAATCTCACATTGCAGCAGTTTGTTCAGGCGTTCCCCGACAACTACGATGACGCCGGCATTTACCACGTTGGCGACGGAAAGTGGATTGCCAAAGTGCTGCACGGCGTCCTCACAAAACCCGATGGCGTGGCGGAATACGACGCCTTGGACGACTTGCTGGCTGACCTGGCGATGGTCGGGATTCGCAAGATTCAGATCGAGTTGGACGGACTGCCGGCCAGCGGTCGCAAATGGTAACGGAACCCACAGAAAGCAATAATGCGACGAACTAAATTCATTTGTCTCGCAGCTGTCACACTCTCTGCATTCGCAGGTCTGGCGAACGGATCGCCAGAGGGGGCACAACCGCACGACGCGCGCGATCACTTAAAGCTCAAGCCATTGAAGGCAGAAGAGTTCAGGGCGACACCCAAAAAGGACGCGAAGTCTGGACCCGGCGTGCGCGATCACTTAAGCCTGAAGCCATTGACGGCGGAAGAGTTCAAGGAGGGGCCCAAAAAGGACGCGAAGCATGGACCTGGCGTGCGCGATCACTTGAACTTGGTACCGGGGACGCCCGACGATTTCAAACGCGCTCGGGAAAAGTAGCCGAAGCAGATATAGTTGATCACATAATTCCTATGCCCCTTACCTCCGCCAAATTATTTGAAGATATTTTACTGAGTTTATCAGTTCTTCGATATATCATAAAGTCACGGAGCAAGCGCGGCCTCTATGACTTGAATAGACAATCCGAGAGCTTTTTTGCTAACGTTTTGAATATCTCCGAAGGATGGAACTTAAAGAATCTAAATCATGCGACTAAAGATCACCCCGCGGTAGATCTTGGAGACGACGCTTTGGGCATCTGTGTTCAAGTGACTTCAGAAAACAGGGCAGAAAAAATACATCTAACAATATCTCAGCTCTTTTCGAAAAATTTGGATAAAAATATAATAGATTAATAATATTTATTCTCAGCGAGAAAAAAAATTACAAGTCGGAATTTGCGTCCACGAATTATATAAAATTTAATAAAAATTCTGATATTTGGGATATTGATGACCTACTTGAACGCATAGAAAAACTCAATGTAGAAAAACTTGAGATATTACAGCAATATCTTTCTAAAGAGCTCGCTCCGGTCGTGCACTCGTTAGCATTAAAAAATAGTCTTCTTGCTAATGCGGAAAAACCGGCAGATATGGGGCCTGTCACTTGTAGTAGATTTCTCAAGTTCTTAAATTATGATCCTGAAGATGGTTATTGGGATGACTCAGTTGATTCGATAAAGAAATTTTACGAAATTCTTAGTAATTACTCTACGCGGCAGCGTGAGTACTTGGCGTTCGTAATTAAGCGAGGAAAAATTGAAGGATCGCGCTGGGATGAAAGAATAAGCATTTTTCCCGCTGAACTTGAGCGATTGCTAAGAATATCAAAGCTCGAGAGCGTAGAATACTTCCGTGTTCTAGAGGGTGATAACCTGGCTTGGTATGATGACGACGAACCGCCAGCGAAGCTGCGACTTAACGCACTAGAAAACGACCTCAATTTTTTCGTCGGATTACGCCGATATTGTGAAAAATTAGTCGGTGAAGAAAAAGCGTTGGAAAAAATCATTGTGGAATGTGATTTTACTTTGCTTGACTAATATGTACACATGTTATGCAGAGAGAAATCGAAAGCTGAGCCGGGCGTGCGTGACCACTTGCACCAGAAGCCGTTGAAAGCAGACGATTTCAAAGAAGTGCCCGTTACACCTCACCAATCGGTACCGGAAAATGACAGGAGTAAAAGAACATGAATACGACACCTACATTGAATGAACTGCGTGATCTGCATAAACGCTGCACTTCTAGTGTCATCCAGGTTTTCTTTCAAGGCGTTCCTGTGCCCCATGGGTGGTGGCTTTACTCGAAAGATGGAAAGCCAGGTACCTATCCTCTGACCGAGGCGGATCGAATGGCCGTCTTTGTCGACCGAGAGGAAACGCCGCAGGGAGCCGCGGAGGCAATGGCCGCGCTCGCGCGCAGCTATTTGGTTACGGGTGGTTCGATGCGCTCGGTGTTGGCCGCACAAGGCTCTCCGTTGCCTCGAGCAATCATCCTCATTGCGCCTCCCGACAAGCGGATCGATGGCGAGGTCGTGAAGACGTTTGTCATAACGGAGCACCAAGTATTTCTTGCCGAGTCTCCCGTTATGGAAGGTGGCAAATCGGTTCGCCTCGGCGACCTTGAATTGCTTGACGCATCGCTCACGCATAACCAGCGTCCGGGAAAACTGAACTGAGCGATCAGAACCACCGGAAAAGCAAGACGCGTCACGCGAAACACCGCAGGACCTATGCCGCGCTCGACGCGGCATAGGTGTTGAGCCGGGCGGCGCGGCGCCGGCCCAGTAAGTTTGGAGGCAGATATGTCAGCTAGCAAAGAGTACACCGAATGGCACTTGGTGCCCGACAGTGGTTGGGTGCGCGGCACTGAGCGTGAGGATTTCGGCAGAATCACGTCGCGGCCAACACCTGCGAATGCGGTGATGTCGATTACTTGGAAGAAAGAATGCAACGGCTATGGCCCTGTACATTCCGCCCACACAGACCAAAACGTACGCAATCAAGTTGAGGCAGATAAGCTGATCGAGAGATTTGGCCCTCCGCCCAAGCATCTGTGATTCAAGCGGAACAAGCTACCCGCATGGGAAGACAGTACAAACGAGGGAGTGAGTTCCCGCACGAAGAGTTCGTGCAGGGCGCTATCGAACAGCACTTCAGGAAAGCTGGCTACGCGCTTGATACGTCAACCCATGTCGACCTTCTTTGTTCTCATCCCGCATGCGGTGATGCCTGGCACATTGAGGCGAAGGGCGTGACGACCGCGATCGGACTCGACTTCCGCACCTGCCTTGGCCAGCTACTGCAGCGCATGAGTCAACAACACGTCAAGCATGGTATCGCGTTGCCCGACATGCCGCAGTATCGGGTCCAGACCGCTCAAGTAAGCCCTTGGGTAGTTGATCGGCTTGGACTGCATTGGCTGTTTGTAGCAGACGATGGCACAGTCAGCATAGTGTGCCCCATCAAAACCGAATTTTGGCCGGCACCCTGAGCGCGGTTAGCAAGGAAAACACATGAAAGACTTCGACCCAGAAATCGTTGAGCTGATTCAGCTCGAAATCAAGCATTCGATGTACTACGTCGAGTTTCCGGATGACGTCCCGAACGGGCTTTGGAAGGACGGAGCCGGTAAGCTGAATTACATGTCCGACATGGGATTAGATCACCTGAAGGCGTCCATCCGCATGGTTGAGCGCGACATCAAGCGGCTTGAGCAGTCGCACCTTCCTGAAGAGGTAATCAACGTGCTGGCTCCTAAAGCTGCTAGCGTCTTGGGCCGGCTGAAAACCGAATTCAACAAAAAGGTGCAACTGTAGAGCCACCGAGGAAAAATCATGGCACCAGCGCGGCGCCCCGAACCGGTCGGTAGTCGTGAATGAGTAAATGTAGATGGCCTATTTGTTGGCAACGACCGAATCCCACGTCCGCTGGTACGTGGTGCGATTGAAACAAGCCAGTGACGTTCTCCACCTGAAGGAGGGAGAGTTCGAGTTGATGGATCATCTGGACCTGCGCATCGTCCCAGGCTTCGGTAACAAAGATACGGCCGAGCGAGCGGCGAAAGCGCTGGGCCTGAAAACGTGGCGATACGTGAAGCTGGATTCGCCACAAGTTACCTTCACCCTAGAATGATCGGAAAAAAACCATGAAATTCTTTATCCCTGCCGCCGCAACTGAAAATGAGGCCGAAAGAGTCTATGGAGCCGTCAAGGCTCACCTTGCGCAAGAACTTGGGGCCGATGTCTCGCCGCGGCGTATCCGTTCCCTCCAGTACGTCCACAATCGGAAGAATTACTCGTCGGTGGTTGGCGAAGAGGAGTCGGACGGTTCCGGCATCGTTGTCGCAATCCTCTTCGATCAGACACGCTCGCTGTACCTTGTGTGCACCCCATACCGTGGCGTCATCAGCGGCTCGCCCATCCTAGTGGGAGAACATGAGGTTCGAGCTGTAAGCGACTTCGCTAACTGAGCTTCTGCCACGGAGAAAACTATGGCTTACAGAAATGGAGAATGCCCCGATCAATGTAGTGGCCGAGGCTCAAATCGGCAAATGGATATTGGCGCAGGGATGCTTGCGCAGTTTCCAGAAGCCGCACAGAAAAAACTGTTGGAACTCGGCAGACCGAAGCGGTGCACATACTGTGGTTGCGTGTACTCAGGGACGCTGAAGATCGGTGTGTGGGATAACGGCGTCCTTGGACCTGGATGGCATTCCAACTACTACCCGAAGACTTGATGTATCGGAAAAAAGCATGAATCGATTTAAAGACCCCACTCTGTCGAGGGCGTACCTATCGCTGACGGCAAGCTACTTCTCGAAGGATGCGATCCTCTTTTCTAAGGCAGGCGAGCGCGTGACCGTGAACAGGGCTGCGGAAATGTTCTGGCAGGGTTTTGACGGCCGGGAAAAGGAAGGCGGCTGGGACGCTAGCTCCAAGCGCACCATCGGCTACGCTTACTGGCGCGCTGGCCAAGATGCCCGCAAGGCTTCCGCCAACCCTTTGAAGTGAACGGACCGAAAAACTCCTCTGGAAGGCCCGCCTTCTACCAGTAGTGACACAATTAAAAGCGGGCGAGAGCCCAAAAGCCGGCCCGTAACTGCCAGATAACAGGAGCAACGCAATATGGGAATCATTCCTGCACCGATACCTCACATTGGCCAACTTCTCCTCGGCCACGAACAGAGAGGCCGCAGCGATGCCTTGTTTTTTCTCGTCCTTGGACAGGACGGGAAAATGACGATCTGGACTCATGTGTCGAGCGACCACAATGGGGGCTGGGAGCAGCCGGTCGAGTTCGGCGACATTGATCAGGTGCATATCGACGGCGTACCTGCGAAACGGCTGATTGCCGAGAAACTCGCCGACAAATCAAACTAGAGCGGAAAAGCTCATGTTTAAGGGACTGGTGACCAAAGCCCTGCACGGAATCACGCGGTTGTTTAGCGCGGCGCCAAGGATGCACAGAAAGGCAAGCGTAATCTCCCTGTAGAGGCATTTGCCCAAAAAGCGCGCGGCGCCAAACAGAATAAGGTTCAATAGGTCACACTGCACCGCTCTGTTTTTTTGGCGGGGGCGAATCGGCAGCATCAATCAACAGAAGCAGACGTACAATGTTTAGCTCTGCAGCGACTCAATTCTGGCCACTGATAAAAAAATGACGATTTTGTACAAAACTATGCGGGCGGACCTCTATCAACGTGATAAGGCACTTGAAACGTCTCAATACAACTATGGTTACATTGCAGGTGATGTAACCGATAAGGAAAAAGTATTTTATGAACCCTTCTCGCCGTAGCGGAACAAAGTGGGGTTGCATTTGATGCTCTTACGCAGTTTTCATTGCAGGTGCAATGGCGAACAGTCTCAGATGAATTGTTAGATCTATTTGATCAGGGAGACGCAAGTATCAGCGTTGATCTGGCAAAGTTTGTGAGTGTGAGCAAGGAGAGTTTAATTGAAATAGGCCTACTTTATGCATTAGCAGTCGCGGTCGAGGAATGTGACGTAGAAATTGGCCGCCAGGAAACTGGCCCTCGTATGTGGGAGTGTTTATACGAGGCGATTCGAGCGCATTCCTTTCCGACCGCACCTAAGCGCTTAGAATCCTTCTTTGCTTGCAAAGACGCTGAGTCTGTTGCGCGATATCGTGAACGACACGGATTGGGTGAGATCGTTTGCAAAATCGATGCATCTGGTTGTCAAACCGTGTTTGAGGCTGATATGACGATACTCGATAACATCAAGCCTAGTCATAATTTCCAGCACGCTCGTTTTGAGGTAGAGCGATATTGGCGACAGGAACAGTCAAGTGAGCCAATTATCGAAGTCCTATTGCAAGGGAAGATTACTCTCCTCGAATCACTTTAATTTCACATAAGCAGAAAGAAGAAGTCCCTGGAACAGCTTCCTTACTGCTACAAAGAATGACACGGGGAGATGGAGCGGCAACATTCGGATGGAGCGATTCTCACAGCGTATGGGGCAGGATGTAAGTTCCGACACCCAAAGCCCGCCTGAAGCGCCTGCGTGACGCCGGCGACGCTCCTACCGATAGCCCCTGAGTGAAAAGGACGGAAACTATGCAAAAACTTAGCGGATGGTGGCGGCTGTGGGTCTTGTCGGTGCTAGCATGGACGGCAAGCGTGGCAGGGTATTGTTACCTATCTTGGCCAGCAACCACTTACGCAGCGCACAACCCGGCTTTTATCGATCAACTTTCAACAAGCCGACGGGCACTATTAGTTGGAAAAAATGAGTCTACAGAAGGTTTGCATGTCAAAATGCCGAACGAGTATATCCTCCGTTTTAAGCCCGACGTTGAGCAAGATGCGGCAGAAAAAGTCGCTGGCGCGTACCACGACATCAGTGTTCGCGCACAAGATCAATCCAATCAAACGCGGGCTAAGCGGTTTCTAGTTATCGCGTTGCTTCCGTGTCTCGCTGTCGCGCTGCTGGGAATCGGCGTTGCTTGGGTTCGTAAAGGTTTCACCGAACAAAGAAGTTAAAGGAAAAATGCGCCCTGCTGACGCCCGCGCACGGCCGGTGGCCGTGCCGCTACAAGCCTCAGGAGACGTGCAATGGCCAACTGGCGCACACAGCAAGTGCATAGTGCAGACGAGTCCATTAGATACGATGTCGTCCACTGAGACTCAACTATATAGGTAGAGATGAAGAGCTCTGTATTAATTGCAACGTGCTTCGGCGCCATCGTTGTCAGTGGGCACTGCAGCGCGATAGCCCCGACCTTCGAGGTGAAGGTTGAGACGCCGGCACGGCCTGTCGTTACCGGTAAAACTAATCTGCCTGACGGTACGGAGCTGATGGTCCGCATCAGTCGCGCGCACAGTAATTATTCCGCAGGAACCAAGGTCAAAGTAGCGAGCGGAGCATTTCGAAGTGAACAATTTAGCCAGCACGGCGATGACCTCAATCCTGGCACCTACAAGGTGGAGATCTCGATGCCTGGTGCGCCGCTTCAGACTGATGCAGTACGGGCGGTGATCGGGATGAAGGGTGAGAAGCTGTCCGGGCCACTGGTGAGGAAAGGCATTGTCGGTAAGGTGGTGGACTATGGCACTACGTTCTCGGTAGGCCGAGGGCGTAGCGAGGCTGCAGATCAAACCGCTCGATCGAACGAAGCCCTGCACCGCGCGCGCTGGGTGCAAGAGTCTTGCCGGGATATTGTCCACATGACAAACCCGAATGCGGCCGCGGTCGCGAAACTGCAGGCGCAGGCCAAATGCGTGCGCGAGGTATCAAGCAAAAAATAGCCGGCGGACAGAGATATTCAGCAGCGAGCACTTGGCGGTTATGTCGCTTAGTGATGCAGGCGCCATTGCGCAGTAGCAGGCCGAGCATTCTCTACCCAAACAGCGACGACTGATCAGCAAGGAAAAATATGGCAGACATTGAAGGATCGGCGTTCCAGTCTGGTTTTGATGAGGTTCGCAACCCAAGACGTGCGGAAACGAGAGCGGAGTGCGAGCGACGTCGGATCCATTGGGCACGCGCCTGCGTCGGCACCAGATCGGATGGCGAAGTTGCGCAGCACATGGCCGAGTGGATCGATGAGTTTGAAGAACGGGAGGCACGCGATCGCGCGCAGCAGGAATTCTTGCTCACGGAACGCGGAGTGATCGCCGCCGAGAAGTCGGCGGGGTCAGCAGAAGAGTCCGCTCGGAGCGCGAGCGGTTCAACGAAAGCAGCGTATGCATCAGCTGGCTTCGCATTTTTTGCCCTCGTCGTGTCGATTGCTGCGTACTTTAAAGGCTAGGAGAACATGAGCGAGACCCATAAGCAAAGTACCAATGGTGCAGATGAAGTGTTCTGTGAATTCGGCCGGTTCGTCGTCCTGTTTGAGCGAGTTGTTCAATCCATGGGCTTTTCGATCTCGTTCATTTTATCAAGTGAGGGACTGCGCAATCAGCAGTTAGGACACATCGTTCTTGCCGAACAAACTGCAGCTCCAATCAGAAGCATACTTCAGGCGATGGTACGAGAGATTGCTAAGCCGGACCAGGACGAAACCACAATCCTCTCCAAAATCTTCAAGCGAATCCAAGAGCTAACTGAGCAGCGGAATCTTTTAGTGCATGGCTTCAGCGCGATTGGGCAACGTGACGGCGAAGCAGCTTTTACCTCGGACGGTTACAAGCTTAAGCGTAAGGCAGCTGGCGTCGGCATTCAGCAGTTTCGTCTCACTGCGGCCGAGCTCCGGAACTTATGCTTGGAGTGCAATGAAGTCGAGGCGTTAGTTGACCGTGTCACTGCCACAATCCTGCAGAAGAAAAAATTTACCGCGACCTTTACTCTTGCTGGTGGTGTAGTGTCGCTTGCCCGTCAATTTTGATCAGGTAGCATCGGAAAACGATGACCGACCAGTTCTATCACGTGCTTGGTGCGATAGGCGATCGCAAGACAGAGGTGCTGTTCTCCGACCTAACGGCGAAGGAGCTGCGCAAGCAGTTCGTCGTTCCTTACAAGCGCGGGAGAACGTTTTTTGCCGGTACATCGGTCGTCGCCCCGCCCGAACTTCGAAAAGTACGAATTATTGAAACGCCTGTGAAGGAAGCGGAGGCAAGAGAGCGGATCAATCGCGCGAGTTTGGCGGACATTGCAGAGATGAATCGTACGTCCGATCTGTTCATCATCAGTCCAGGTCAAGGTTACGAGCCAGATGACATCGCAGAGGCCGGCGCCGACGTCACCGGCACCTTTCTGCGCGGCGGGCCCGGCTCTTCGAATGGCCTACTGGGTCTATCGAAGAACGCTGCAGGTTGGTTGCTGGGCATTATTGGTAGCGTCGTCGCCGCTGGACTGGCAAAGTGGCTTGGTTGGGTTTAAACCGAAGGAAAAGTTAGTTAGCTCCCGGCGTGGATTTCTGAGAGCCTTTTAGTCCAGGCCTTGACCTATCATGTTTGCCTACGCCGCGCTCGACGCGGCTGTGGCGTTGAGAAGGCGGCATCGGGTTGCCCTAGCAACAAAAAACCGAAGTGTGTGAAAAATCTTGGAGAAAAATTTGCCAGCAGTAGTTGAACCTGTAGTACAGCTAAGTCAATCGGACATTATTGGCATCGGCGGTGCGGTAGCAACCGTAGTCGTCGGGATTATTTCCTGGGTAGTGTCGGCCTATTTCGCTAAAAAGCAGACACCAAACGAAGAGCTATCGTATCGAATGAGCGTTACACCTCTGATGAACACCAAGTTGTTCAAGGATGGAGACAAGCTCGAGATTAAGTACAAAGGCGTTGAAATCGACCAGTTGGTGTACCTTGAATTGGACATCATTAATACTGGGAACATTGTTATTAACAAACCACCGATGACCGTTGAATCGTCGGCCGACGCAACATATATCATTCCTGCTTATCTTGATGACGTTCCAGCAGGCTATTCCAGACTTTGGGATATCGAGCAAGAAGACGGTGAGACCTGCCGAATCGTCGCTGATCACATCAATCCTGGACAGGTCATCAAGGCCCGGTTCTTAATGGACGCAATGCCAAAGCAGGAACCTGATTTTGCGTGTCCTGCGCCTGGCCTGCGAGTCCGTCGGATTACGAATATTCAAGTCTCGCCTATAGGGGTTAAGCTTCTAGCCGCTTTCTATCCTAGTCTCGCAAATGTGGTTCGTGCGCTCACGTAGAACCAAGCTGGCTAAAAATCGAAGGAAAACTATGGATGAAACGCAAAGACAGGTGAAATACGCAGCACAAACCGAGGAGCTTTATGCTGGGCTCGGAGCATTTGTAGCCGCCTTTGAGCAGGTGATACATACGATGCGCAATGTGCTTGTAATGGTGCTCTCACACGACTACCAATCTCAGCAATTGATTCGTCCTGCCTATGCTGAGCTGACTGCCGCGCCACTGACCAGTACCTTTCAGGCCACTCTGGCACGGATGATCGAATTCTCCGAGTTGGATGACTCAGGAAAGGAAAATGGTAAAAGGATATTGGCTAGCGTCTGCAATCAGATCCGGGCAATGACAGAAACCCGGAATGAGATTGTTCACGGCACGTGGTTTATCGGCTGGGCGAGCGAAACACAAGACGACTTTTCCATTGCTTCTGGATTCAAGGAGAAGAACACGAAAGAGGGGGCTGCGCACACGGACATCGGACGGACAAGAGCTGATTTTGATTCTCTTGTAGACCGCTGTCACGAGCTTCTGGACCTTGCCAATCGCATCCGCGGAGTGCTTCTCTTGAATAGACCTTTTTCGACCAGCTTTATCTGGAATGGAAAATTGGCAAGCCTTGGCACGTTGCAGTGGACTTTCAAGCGCCGTATCACTAACTAGGATAAATGCTCACCGCTCTCGTCCTGTTGTCAACCGTGCCAATCTGGTTTTTTGCGGGGTTATTCCTATCCAGTTTCTGACCGATCATATAGGACTTGGCGAGAGAACATCACGGATCATTGGCTGGGCTGCGCCAGCTCTGATATTTTTTGCCTGGGTAGTTTCCGGGCGCTGACACTCAAAAATATGTCAAAAATAACTCAACGCGAAATGCGACAGGGGATAGTTGTAGATGGTGGACTAAGAGACGTTACTTCCGTCACATGGTGGTATCGCCAGGGTCATTTTAAGTCTGAGGAAGCCGCAGCAGGGGCATTCGAGTTGGCGTACCAGCAAGGTATGGACGGTATGGGCAAAAACGTCGCCGCCTGGATGGGCATGACCGAAGCCGAGTATAACGAGTGGATACGACACAAGACGCTCCCGCCAAAGAAGTAAGTAGTCAAGGAAAAGACTTGGCGCCGGATTCGCGGCGCTGACAAGATCGACACGCTCCCAGCCGGCGTGCTGTTCAAGAATGAAGTACGAGCTCAGGACGACCCACAGGAACGTCAGAAACTCGTTGCCTGATTTCACTGCGATTCAGGATGGGCATATACTAGATTTGACACTAGCGCGATATGCGATGCATGGCAGCTCAGGCGACATGGATGCTGGCATCTACGTACGTGCTCCAGCCGGAAGGCCTCAGGCTGTCTACTTCTAACTATGCAGCCGAACTTGGCACGCTGATGCGCACCGGCAGCAGCTAGACACTGCCCGCTGTGCGCTGTGCGCTGTGCGCTTGGCGCGACAGACTCAGTCCTCGAGTCGCTCCACGCCGATGTCGTGATTTTGATTGATAGGCTGGACGCGTATCAAACTGTATTGACCATCGAATATTTCAAAGGCAGATCAGGGGCTCACACGAGATAATTCTTCATTATCCCATGTCGTCTTTTGGGCCTAAATGAGCACAAAGGCAACGAAATTCAGTATGTACTACGCTAGTATGTAATTCAGTATGTTATTTCGTGGGATACGTGATGGCTCGCTCAGGTGTGTATTTTTCAGATGTCAAACGCGCCCGTGATGAGGTCATCGCTCAGGGCCGACACCCATCAATCGACGCGGTCCGGGCTGCGTTGGGCAATACGGGGTCCAAGACGACGATCCACAAATACCTGCGCGAAATCGAGGTCGAGGAGGGCGGCCCGACACAGGCTGTCAGTGATGCCATCCTCGCCCTGGCGACGCAGCTGGCAGAACAGCTGAAACGGGAGGCTACGGCTGAGCTCGACGAGGTGCGGGCGCGGATGGACGATCAGCGCGCCGCTGACGAACGTGCCCGGGCTGAACTGGAAGCGCAGCTCGGCGAGGCGCGACGGGCTGTCAACGATGTCTCACGGCGCCTTGAAGCGCGCGAGCAGGACCTCGCGACCGTCCAAAACCAGCTCGGCGCCGAGAAGATCGCGCGGCATACCGCGGAGCAGCGCGTGCTTGATCTGAATGCCAGGCTGGCCGACGCCGAACGGCACCAAGCGTCGCTGGAAGAAAAGCACAAACATGCGCGGGACGCCTTGGAACATTATCGTACGGCGGCCAAGGAACAGCGCGAACAGGAGCAACGCCGGCATGAGCACCAGGTCCATGGGCTACAAACGGAACTGAAGCAGGCGCAGCTTGCGTTTTCGCTCAAGCAGGAAGAGTTGACGCGATTGAACAAGGAGGCGGCCGCGCTCGCGACCGAACTCGGTTCGGTCAAGCAAGCTCTGCATCTTGAACGTGAAGCCAGCCGCAACCAAGCGAAGAAGGTCGAGCAGCTGCAGGCCGTCGAGGCGCGGGCTGCCGTGCTCGAGGCACAACTGGTCGACAGCAGGACGCGGTTGGCTGAGGCTGGCGAAACGGCTGCGCGGGCGGACATCGCGTCCGACGAATTGCGGCGGCAAATCTCCGCGCTCGAAGTGGAACTGTCTGCGGCGAAAAGTGCAATCGCGTTGGAAGAACGCTTGGCGAAGCTGGACAAAGCGGTGTTTGGTGGTGAGCCGACCAGCAGGCTGAACGCGCAGTCGGGAAGCGAGTGACGATGGCAGTGCGGTTGGCGATCGGCGCGCCGTCCGGGTTCGGATTGCTGGATGGGGCTGACGGCCGCCGGCGCAGTTGAAGATCGACACCAGATCATCTAAGCTGAACGATGCGTCGCCCGATGCATTTCCCGGAAGCGGTTGGAAGCAAATTTGTGAGACAGATGCGGACAGCGGCATCTAACAGTTTTACTTCCAAAGATCTAACAGCTTTGCTTCCGAGAGCTCATGAATAAGGCTCACAAGAGACGCGCGCGCGAGCCCGATCCAAGTATTCGCATAATCTATATTATGTTAAATCCACTATTGATCAGCAGCTGCGATGCTCGAGCAGTCGGGCGCCCAGGGACCTGCCCGGCTGCAATTTGGTTGAGAACTCGTCCCCGAATGCTGGCGATCAAATAAATCAGAGGTGCACAGCACCGCCGACGCATCATCCGCCGACTTGACCGCGCGCTCGGCGGTTTCGGTCTTGTGCTCGAATCCACGCAGCTCATCGAGCACCGATCCTAGCCCACGCGCTTCGCAGCCAGCGAACAAGACCTCGTCGTTGCAGAGCGCATACGGGTCGACCAGCCGATAGAATCCATCGGTCATCACCAGCAGCGCAGCGCCCGCTTCGAGCTCGACGGTGCATGTGCGTGCATGAAATTGACCTCGGGGCTGCAGACACAGGATCGCGGGCGTCGTGGAGAGATTCTGCGACTCACGCCGCGCACGCAGCAGCGGCAGCATCCGCTCCCGGCGCTCGGTGGGATCATGGACACCCTCGGCGCGCAGCCGGG
>Ga0265797_10002966_pt1 | contig 27816 bp, 19 predicted proteins | sample P2T30metagenome_FD_192433 | JGI IMG/M metagenome (GOLD analysis project Ga0265797, IMG submission 192433) | Plant litter microbial communities from East Loma Ridge, Irvine, California - P2 T30 | ecosystem: Environmental > Terrestrial > Plant litter > Unclassified | place: USA: California... | reverse complement strand
CACTAGCTCGTGAACGCCAAAATTCCGGATCCACTTGAGCCGCTAGCGCGTTCCCACACCTGCCATGACCTCTCATAATCGCAGGCCATCGCGGTTGCCCTAGGACATTCTTCACGCCGTTTCGCCGCCACCACCGCGTCGTCGCTCACCCCCGACTGTCGCGCCCAGCTTCTCCCATGTCGCAGACAGACACTCCACCGCGTTTGCTCTGTTCGACCCCTCCATTCATGCGCTGGCCCGACGGTTGAATGTGACCCACCATTTGCGCCCGCCTGCAAGCGTGTTATCCATAGTTTACATACTTTTCGCTACCGCCGCTCCTCCAGCCTGCCCGTAGGAGCCTAGCGTTTCAAATTTATTTCTACCTCCCACCTAGCTATGAGCTACGCAGAGTACCCCGAATTCGAGGCCTATCAACAACGGTGGAACACAACCGAGTCGCATACCATCAACATCACGTCCCTTCTCCTGGGAACTATCATAGGTGCATACGTTCTCATCAAAGCCTTGGACATACTGGGCTTTCCCGTCTGGCATCTTGTCGAACGCTTTCTCCAAATGGCATCCGACGTCCTACGCCTTCGCGGCGCCTCCTTTGGCTCAACAACTTCTGCCTCCAGCGACGACGATTCAGCCCAACAGGGAGGCATGTTCGGTAGTCTCTTTGGCACGACCCCGGGGAACCTGTTGCAAAAGGGGGTACGAGGGGTTGCGAATGCCTTCTCCAAGGGCCCTAGCGACGTGCCACCGGGCTTGGGCAATATCAGCAACTCTTGCTACCAAAACAGCGTTATCCAAGGCCTCGCGTCCCTCCCATCGCTACGCGACCATCTTTCCAAAACCACCTCCGAAAACCCCGCGCTTACCCCGGATACCACAAATGGCGCGCTATTCGATATCATCACACAGCTGAACGACCCGAACAACAAGGGCCAACATTTTTGGATACGTGGCAAGTTGAAGTCGATGAGCACTTTCGAACAACAGGATGCGCAGGAGTATTATAGCAAAATCTTGGACGCGCTAGATGAGGAAGTCAAGAAGACCGCGAGCAGTAAGAGGCGATCCTCTGTCTCCTGGCTGGAAGTTACAAAGAGCCTGAGTGACTCAACAGATACAGATGAGAAAGCGCAAGACGAAACAAAGGACGGACTGCATAAGTCAGGAGCACAACCCCAGGTCCCGTCAAACCCTCTTGAGGGACGCCTCGCTCAGCGTGTTGGCTGCACGTCCTGCGGCTACTCCGAAGGTCTCACGCTTATTCCATTCAACTGCATCACTGTGTCTCTTGGAAAAAGCTACAGCTACGACGTTCGGGAGTGTCTCGACGAATACACAACTCTAGAATTCATCGATGGCGTCGAATGCGCAAAATGTACGCTGCTTAAGCTGGAGCGGACTCTTTCGCCTTTAATCGCTGCTAAACCCGAATCGCCACTGAAAGCAAGACTGGACGCTGTACAAGAGGCTCTGGGAAAAGAAGATTTTGAAGATAAGACGCTGCTGAAAACCCTAAACGTGCCGAAGAAGAATTGGGTACAGAGCACAAAGTCGAAACAAGCCGTCGTTGCACGCGCGCCTCAGTCGTTGGTCTTGCATATCAACCGAAGCAGCTTCAATGAATATACTGGCATGCCGTTCAAGAACACTGCGGGAGTCTCATACCCAACAGTGTTGGATCTTGGAAACTGGTGTCTGGGTGGCATTCCTCATGGCTCACAACAGCCCGCTACGTCAGAAGAGGAATGGCCCAAGGACCCTAGACAGTCGATGCTAGCAAGGGATGAGCCTATGACAGACTCGCCATTCCAATACCGGTTGCGCGCCGCTGTTACGCACTACGGCTCGCATGGTAACGGCCACTACGTCTGCTACCGTTCGCACCCCAAAACGGAGCCGAAGCCTGAGAATGATGAAGATGCTGAGGCATCATCCACGGAAGACGAAGAAGCCGAGGATGTTGCCGTACAAGAGCCGGAAGAAGTACCTTCTACACAACAATCAGAACAGTGGTGGCGTTTCAGTGATGATAGCGTTTACCCCGTGTCTGAACAGGAAGCGCACCAAGGGAACGTCTTCATGCTTTTCTATGAGCGTATCAACGAGGAGGCTGTTTTACCACCACATGCCACAGCAGAGAGTACATCTGTGGTCGAAGAGGCACCCTTGCCGCCAAATGATGTTATGACTGCCCTAATCACCGCACTTGATGAGGAGGCCGTCGCCATCGCCCTGCCAGATGATGACGAAGATCTACTAGATCTCATCCCACCACAAACAACACCAGTGCCTCAACCAGCCACCCTCGATACCACTTCCGAGCAACACCCAGCGGAAGAGCTAGTGCCGGATTCCCCCACAGTGGGCACTCAAATCGAATCCACCACACTGGATACCGAGACAGAAGCCAGCGACGCAGAATCCGAGGACGCGCCGTCAACACAGTTGACATCCGACAACGAATCAGAGGCCGACGCCCCCACGCCTCCAAAAACCACACCCACTCTTCAAAAGGTCTCACCTAACCTTATGCGCACGGCAGGCAATGCGTCGAATAGAGGGCAAAAGGGCAATGGTACGCAGAGTTTACCGTTGGTGTCTGCTACGTAGTATGTGAGTGGCGCGATGGGTAAACGAGTCAAACTTGGATGGTATTAAGGGAATGGGGAGTTATTATGCGTTCACATTGGGTTTGGGTACGGCATCTTTACCAGGCGTTTCAGTTACCTGTTTGCCCGACAGGGTCAGGTTGGCGTTTTTTTCCTTCAAGGACAACGTATTGCTTGTGTAAATAATACGCAGCTAGCCTTTGGGACGAATCGATGTTATTGCATTCTTATGCTCACAATTCTTCATGATGTGATGTTGTCTCCTGGACAAGTGCCACCATGTTGTCAATCTGTATCAACTTCTGGCATGTCTGGCCTAAGCCTTTGACGTGATGCGCATCGCAGTCTAGCTATTACAATGCATTTACGAGTTCTGGTGATGTATATTCGAGCTCAAAAAGGACTGTTTATTCAAACAACTTCCGTAGAGCGGCTTCTTGCTGTCACCTGTTCAGGTGACTCTGGACCAACCATTCATCACAGCATTGCTTGAAGGTAAAGGTACCCGGGACCATTTCTTATTGGCTCAACTATATCGCCAGGCTGTTGCCACGTGAATGGCGTGCATGGGGTTAAGCGAACACGGAAGTCTGGAACCTCACTACATCCCGTTGATGATCACCTCTTGTCCGGTGAATCCTTAGACAGCGAAAACGCCCCATGAGGCTTCACTATTCCGAATGCGCGTTTTACATCTTGAGAACCAGGTCGAAAGCGAGAGGCGCCGATACTAGGGCTCCGCACTTGCCTCCGCACGTACAGGGCCAAGCACGGCATATTCGAGGAAGACCCAGCTGAACAGCTCTGGAGCAGCCACGACTTTTCTTTTTCGCTTCTGTCTTCCCTATTCGTCTATTACGGACCTAGTCTGTCGCATTTCTCCGCTCAAAGTCTTGCCAATTCTGCGAGTCTTGAAGCTTAGCGGAGATCAAAATAGTCCATCCTGCAGATCACGCAACTGCAAGCCACATTCTTGGCACAACAAGCTTGTAGCTGAAAGACTTCGCCAGCGCATACAGTCAATGACTTCTTGACTCTAGTGACAACTCCGGTTCCCGCGCTTTGCACCTTCCTTGGGTCGTTTCTGACATCTATCGCGTGTGCGGGATAGTGAAGAAGCATACTCCGTCGGTCGTATCGCTACAGGAGAATGTAAAACCAATGTCAAGAGAACATGATTTTGTTTAAAAGAGAACGTTCCTAGCCCGTGTCGCTAGACTCCGACCCAAGCCCTCAAGGACCTGGATCTTGGGTAATCGTGGACTTGGATACGAGAAGCATTGTCTTGGCGATTCTCAGCCGCTTCACAACCCCAGGTTTCCCCATGTGGGTACGAGGGACTTATCCAGGGTTTTCAAAGGTCCAGATCAACCTTCGGTAGCCTTGCGGCAACCAGGCTAGTGGGACGTCGCAGTGGTAGCCCACTATGTCTCTGAGACTAGGAATAGACCTTGCTTCTCTATGACCAGGATGAGCATTTCCTACCCGCGGACAACTGACTACGCCGCAGTGGAAAGTTCGTGGCAGCCTTGTCCTCCCAGCTGTCCTCGCCACACTTCTTGGAAGTATCGATGGCGGACGCCATGGACATCCTACTGGTCACGGAGACGGCAGTGGGTTGACTGAAGCATTTGCCAAGCTTCGAGACCTACAGCATTCTCTTGACTGTCTCCAAGATACCGGAGGAGACGAGGTCTGGGTGTTTATCTTGGCGCACTGGTACTATCATGTCGTGTTGAACTTCGAGCAGCGCGACTAATGTCCAACTCAGATACGGAAAGGTGGGTTCCTTGATATCTATATAATCGCCATGTTTCTCATCCCAGATTGTTATTCACACCAGATCTTCACCACAAATCGTCACAATTGGGCAGTTCAAGATGTCTCGTGTATCAAAGGTTGCCTCTTTCCTTGCGCTGGCCTCAACAAGTCTGGCGCAACTCCCAAGTATTCAGCCATTTACTGTTACTGGATCTCTTGATGGGTACGTTTGTTACTTGGGGTGTAAGCCCAACACTAACACGAGATAGTTGTGCGTCCACGGGCTCAGAATACAATGCTGGTGGTAGTATCTCGGTCAACAACTTTGCAATCGAAGTACCGAAAAATCTCATCGTTCAGTTCCCGGTAGTATGGGCACCGTTCCGAGAGCTTTGTGATGCTGGAGCTTTTGGTTTCGAGACTACAGTTGTTGGCAATATTGTCGACGGCAAAGTCATCGCCGGCCAGATCTCAGTCGCTCAACGCTTCGGTCTCGAGGGAAGCCAAGGCTATATCTCAAAGATCAACGACGACGGTACGCTCCAGATAGCTAGTGGGCCGACAGTCCGCATCAATGATCCTGATGGCTTGTTCGGACCACAGTACGACTCTCAAAAGTACTGGATCGCTGATACAGCCAACCCTTCGGTATCATCTTTCTCAGGCTTCCCCATGTGCATACCGTACTCTGGAAACACCGCAAAGTGCTCGAGCTCCAATCGCCCTTCCGGCCAAACATTCACACCACAAGACCCCCTTGCCATGGTACCTCTCAAGGTCGGCGATTTCATCGAATACTCTGGTCTCAAGAACGGTGGTGGCGAAATCCTCGCTTCGTCTATTGTTTGCATCAGCTTGCACATTACCACTCAAGCTGGTGCGAACGTACCTAACTACATTCGGGTTGAGGACTTTCTTGTTGGCGTACCAGACAACTCTGCGAATGTGGAGTTTGCCGATATCCGTGCCATCGGTTTCCTCTCCAGCTGTGCTGGTGCTACAGTCACCATCAGTGCCATTGATGTCGACCCTTGCACGGGAAAGGAAACCTATCGACCCATCGGTACAACCCAGCCGAAGCAAGAAACTCGTTGCAAGTGGGAGGCTCGCATTGCTCCACAAGCTCAAGCTCCTTTCACCCGTGAGTACCGCATCACGACCAACAGTCCAGTCCAGACGACCAAAGATGGCATCAAGGCAGGACAGTTTATCGCAGCTGTTAGCGAGTGGATCTTTCCCGAAGTTGATGTCCCCGGAACAAACCCACCGCCGTACCCGTTCAATGACATCAGAGGCCTGGTACAAGGAGACTTCCTCGACGGCAAACAGTATGGTCCCCTCTCGCCCTTCCCAGGCCCGACTCCACCAGCGCCATCCAAGACCTGCAGTCCCGCAGATATCCCAGATCCAAATGCCACACCAACACCCACACCCTCACCTTCTCCCAGCCCAGAAACACCTTCTGAACCATCCACACCCCAGACCGCGCCAATTGCTTCCATTGCCACTTTTGCATCTGCACTCCGTGTTGGCACAGATGTCACACTACTCGGCTCCAACACTGCCTCTGGTCTCAAAGACACTGATCTGAACTTTGCCTGGACCAAGACCACACCCTCCAGCCCGGCCATTAGCATAACCAATGCCAACAGCCCCAGCGCCACATTCCTCGCACCAAAAGTTACAACAGAAACCTCCTTCACCTTCGAACTGACCATTACCTCCAAAACCGACACTACGAAATCTAGCAAAGCAACTGTCACTGTCAAGATCAACCCCACGCTCGCTGACACTGTCACTATGGATACCTACACATGGGAGTCACGGCAGTCAGGCAGTATAACCGCGTCTTGTACTTCCAATGTCAAGAATGGGGATAACAAGAGTATGACGCTGCTTCTCAATGGAACAACGAGACGCACCATGGTGGCCGTGAGTGGGCAGCCGGGAAAATGGACGTACAGCGCTAGGGACACGGCGAGGCCGACTAATGTCAAGTGTGTGAGTGATTTGAAGGGAGAGAGTGCGCTTAGGGCGGGGACTGCTACAACGAGGAAGAGGAGAGCTTTTATTGCCTGATTGGAGAGTAGGGCTGGAGGCGTTGTGTTGCGAAGTTTTTGTATATATTCAGTTTGAGGTTCTCATGCAGTAATGAATGACATGATCTATAAGTAATAGCTGTCAGTGGGTTGAACGTCCATGCTACGTATAGCAGACTGTGAAGATTAGGAAGTTGGTAATGAACACGACCGGCCGGTCGACCAACACTTCGACTGATAAGACTTGTTTGTTAGCAGCGAACGTCAATGCGGGTAGAAACATGGGCATGCCCTAATTGTCGATGTAACAATCTTAGAGATTTGTCTTTGCGGATTGTCCAAGATATGTCGGCTTGTTTGCTTCTTGTCGTTAAGAAACATCACAGGGATGCCTTCGATGCGAATCCGGAGCTAATAGCTGTTCTCGTGGGTCATCCTGTCGCATGATTTAACCATCACGTATGCCCTAGGTACCACAGCACTCCACATCTCCAACGGCAAATCAACAGCATGTTGTGAATTCAGGATTGATTTCTCATTGCATGCAAAGCCGGATATCTCCCCCATTACCCGTAAACAATGTTATGAGGAAAATACGCCATGCAGAAACATCCCCGCCCGACTACAAAGCTCACTCTCTCAGCTTCGCTTTTCCTTAATCTCGAGCCCATTTCCTGTTTTGCTTGATCGTGATGCGGTCGGGTCGAGGGCAACTTTGTTTTATCGTATCGTCAGGTAATCATCGTTCGTCACTTGCGCCCATTTCTACTCCTGCCGTTCGAAAATGAAGGATTTAACGGTGCTGTTAAGTCGTTAGCTTCAGTGTTCCTCCGTGCACATGATGTGAAGTATGGGTATAAAGTATGAAGCAGAACATACCTTGACGAAGCCAATGTCGGAGCTCTTCTCACGGAAGCACTGACGGCAGATGTTGAGGCCGTACTTGCGGATCAGACCAGCGGGGTGGGTGCAGACGCGGCTGTGAGTACTGTGTTAGCCTTCGGGTCCTGGAAACCATGCACCGTTGTATCCAAATCTGTCCAATCCCCCTCCTGCGAGACCAACACGGTGCGCTCGCCCACCCAGTACATATAACCAGCGCTCGCACGCGCATTATCCAGAGTTTTAGACGTACCACTCGCGGGAGCCCTTGCCGTAAGTCCTAGGGCGGGAGTACCAGACCGACTCGTGAGACATGATGTGTGGTTGAGGGTTTTGACGGGGGTTGTCGTTTGCTGCCTTAGTATTAGCAAATTATCGCTACAGTAATTCCTGTCGCAGCTTCAAAAGGTATACGCACAGTATTGACTTGTGTCGTCGGCGGAGATCAATCGGGCGTGCGTAGGCTTGTCGGTTCACAATGGTGGGATTGCGGATTTCGAATGTTGTGTGGGTTGGCCTGTGCGTACGCTAATTTGACGGCGCAGCTCATCGCGACTGGTCGCTGTGCCAAGACATCGACACAATCTACGGTTTTTGTGATAAGATGCCAAATGCGGTAGTTTAACTAGTGAAAAGCGGGGTCATGGAGCATGGCGGGATCTGGAATTGGATGCTGTAACGCCGCATAGCGGCTTGCTGCTTGTACATGTGCGATTTTGTGCTCTCTCGGTCGGTCAACCAGCTATGGCACCATCACACGTTTGCATTCTCAGAGTCGAGAACGTTCTAATAAAGCAATTTCATTATCTCGAAAGCGAAATTTAATCGCCTCATAGAACATCATACAGAGGAAGCGTTAGGAAAGCCGCCTGCAATGGCTAACGCCGGAGCGCCATGCTTGGCTGTACTACACAGCGAACGAATCGATGAAGAAACATCAGACATCTGCCACTGGATATAACCTCGCCGTAAACATGCGTAAGAAGTGACGAAGTAAACAACGAGAAACCCCCACTCAGATCACAATACCTCTCACAACAGCTCACTCAATCCCCAAGGATACTCTCCTCATCGTCGCCATTGGGCTGCTTCTCCGGCTCCTCGCCGTTCTCACTGCTCTGTTGTTCAACACCGTTGGTCTGCTCGGCGTCGTCATCACCATCAACCATTTCCTCATCCTCGATCTCGTCACCTGGAACCTCGTGTTCTGGCTCCTGGCCCTCCTCATCTTCCTCGTCGCTATCGAGTTCTACAACTTCTGCACTCTTGGCCGATTTGGCATCCGACTTGTTCGGCTTTGCACTGCTCTTCTTGGCAACTTTGCGCTGCTTGACGACGTCAAGATGGTTCACGATTTCCTTCCAGGTGGGTGTGAGCTTCATCTTGTTGCGCTCAAGACGCTTGCGTACGGTGCCTGACCCGTCATTATCAAGGGCGCCGACGAGTACGGCGTGAACGATGCGGCCACCGAATGCGTCAAGCGATTGCTCTGCCAAGGCGGCACGTACTCGCTTCTCGGAAATGCCAGACTCGTCTGCAGCGTCTTCTTCGTCACTCTCAGGATCATCGTCTGGATCGATAGGATCATCATCAATGTCTGGCTCTTCAAGGCGCTTGTTGGTGAGCTTAGCCAAGTGGTTTTCCCAAGCCGTGAGGATTTGTAGGATGAGTTTCGTGGTGTTGCCATCGATATCCTGGCAGAGAGCTTCCCAATCATCGTGGGTTGAGTTTGAGGCGCGACCTTGTGTTTTCTTCGGTGTCTTCACGACCTTGCCGTTGTTCTTCTTGACCCGGAGTGTGCAGAACATAGTGTAGATGTCTAGCAAGAGGTTCGCAGCGTTGAGTCGTACTTCATCTGTGCCTTTTCGGCTCTCCATGATGCTCATCAATGTTGTGATGCAGGTATCTCTTCGCTCGACTAGGGACATGAGTTCGTCTTCTGGCATGCTGGTGCCCTCCTCGACATGCGTGGTGCAATCTCTGCACTTCCACATGAAGTACATGAGCATGACCGACATAGCATGGCGGACAAGGGTGTCGTCTGCCTCCTCAATCTCTGCGTCTAGATCCTCGACTGGCACTCCGCGCTCGAGTATCTGCAACACTGAGTCAATAGGCGGTGATGTCAGGGCGGCCTTCTTGCCCCTGCCTTTTGTTTTTGGTGGAGCGGGAAGCTGATCAAGCACAGAAGCGTCTGAGACCGTTACTAGCTGCGCTATCTTCAGTACCACATTGGATACGCCGCGGAGGATATTCTGATCGAGATTACCTCGCACGGAAAGATCCTTGTCTCGTCGAAGAGCATCGAACGTGTTGGTCAAGTCATCCCATAGCGCTTGCACCTTGAGATCGACGGTCTCTCGTAACTCTTCACTGCCTTGGGCATGTAAGATTGACTTGATAGCCTCTCCGAGAACACGCTCGTTGTGATGAGTGAGGAATTGCTTGTTGATGTCGTCGAGCAGGGCAGTAAGAGCTGCGTTCTGTCGCAATTCTTCGAACACGTCCAGATTTAGCTCGCGTTCTATTTGAAGGCACAGTGCTGCTGTTTCAGGCAGAGCACCAAACTTCTTGAGGAGCTGAGGAATCAGCAGTGAAAGCCGCCGAGCCATATCTGACTGGTCTTCCATATCGCTCTCGCGCTGCGTCTTGGTCTTTTTCTTATCCTTCTGTGCCTCCGCCATGCGCTGCAGTTTGCTACTGACCACTGCACTCAGAATGTCTAGGAGGATGGTCTCGTGCTTCTCTTCGAGTTGACATGTTTGACGAAGAACGATTTCAGGGTCGTCGCTCTCATCCTGGTCAGTCTGAGAATGGTCGTAGAGAAGATAGCCAGCCACGACCTCCCACGATCGAATTTCCGGAATCACATCATATAATGCTTGTGCAGCGAGCGAGCGGCGTGACTCCACACCAGAGGCAATCAAAAGCAACTCAGTGCCTGGCGACATGCGTTGAATCTGTGAAGGCAACTCAGCTTCATCTTCATCGTACGAGAGTAACTGGTCGACAAGACACTTCAGCTTCAACCATTCAAGTCGTGGATTGTGGTACTCTTCTTCTTCATCATCAGGTGGTGCCAGGGCTTCGTTAAGAGCCTCTTCACCACCCATCTCCTCGACAGTAGCCTCGTATGCGGCGTTGACGTTCTCGGCGAAGAAGCCTACCACAGCCTTGCGGACTTTTGCGTCGGAATCGAAGATGAGCTTGCCAACCGAATCGATATCGTCAGGCTCCAGGAAGCCAGCCTCTCGGAGTATGTCGAGCAGGTCGACTGCTGCAGCACGCACATTGATCTCAGCGTCTTGTGTGGCCATCTCGACGATACGTGGTCGAAAGCGTTCGGTGAAAGTCTTGAGCCCGGCCAGTTTACTCTCGTCTTTGAACAAGCGCGCGAGCTGGTGGAGAACCTCTATCCGTGTTGATGGAATTGGGTCCGAAAGCACCCAACCCAGATAGCGAAGTTTGGTGCCATCGAAAAATTTGTCGGGGTATGTGATGATCCAGTCTGCTAGGGCTACCACACTGTCTACCCTGATCCTGGGATCCACATCACGGTACCGATGCACATAGACGGCCGCAAACCAGTCGTCCAGCTGACTGCCTACAAATTCCAGCTTTTGGTTGTACTCTTCAATCTCATGATCCGCCGCAGAGACACGGGCTTTGTTGACTCTCGATTTCTTGGCTTCCGCTTCGCTTTGGCGAACACGCTTGGCTGTGTTCTCGACAAGGTCAGCAGCAACTTGTGCCAATGCGGTCGTGATGGCTAACGAAGCAACGGTGCTGGTGTGACGGAAGGGACGATTGCCGGTAGAAGACATGGCGCCCAGCCACACTGAGATGTTCTCGATGAGCTCGGCGCTCTCGTACAAGAGGCCTGACTGCGCTACGGTTTGTATCAGAGTAACGAAGAAGCCGTGTAGCGCGTTTCTGAAAGCTTGACCGCCGCCGTCTTTCGCCTTTGCGATCAGCGGATACTCTGTGACTTCGTACTGCGATGGTTAGCATATAGAAGGCTATACAACACAGGCCAATGCCTACCTGCTGGAACTCTTCCTGGATCTCGGCCACGCGATTTGGCGCGTTGTCGGGGTCTGATATGTCGTCCTCGTTTATCCGCAGATCGCATCCGGAAGCTTGCAGCACTAAGTTGACGACCTCAGCTAGAGCCTTTGCCTCGTGCTCGTTGAACCGAGAGATCCATTGTGCAGTGACATCTTCGAGTCGGTCTCCGCTGGCAAACACGTCGGCTATTGCGCGTTAGTTTGTGCATGTTCCCGGCGTACCCGCACACCTACCATATAGTCCTTCCGTCTCATCGGGCAGCGCGCTCTTGCGTATAGGTGCCTTTCGTGGGCGCTTGGACACTTTCTTGGTCGCATTGTTGGCGGGTCGGATGGCCAGACTGACGCTGTCGCCATTCGTCTTGGCCTTTTTGGATGCAGGCTTGCGCGCAGTTGCCTTGGCCTTCTTCCTGCGCCTGCGCTCCCTCAATTCCTCCTCATCTGGTTCGCCCTCGCTGCTTTCCTCAGACTCTTCCTCAGATGGCGGCTCAGTCGCGTCGACCCCGCTGTCATTGTCGTCGCCGCGCTTTCGCTTGGTGCTGCCGGTTGGACTTGCGCCTGGCGCGAATCTGGCAGGTTTCTTGGATACGCGTCCGGATTTGCGTCGCGCGGCAGAAGATGCGACTTGGTCAGCCCCCGAGGGCGATTCGGCCGCGCTCATGATGTTTGCGCGCGATTGTTCAGTTGATGGTTCCAGAGGTTGGGGGGCAAAAGCGCGGCGCGATTGGTATGCTTGGAGGCGGGGACGGTGATGGGAGACGCGTTGTATGTCCGAGCACTTTTAGTGCAAGGTTGCGCGCACGTGCGTATGACACTACGCCATCGACGTGTCGCCTCTGGCCTGCATTCACCTGACGCCACTTTACTAGTCCCTGATGATCGGCTATATGGCAGACTTATATAGTTCACTTGGTCGAAATTAGTTCTCGGCTAACATATGTTGCATTATCGGATCAGTCCGTCTATGGGTCTATACGTATATACAGTAGCAAAGCAACCATTCATGGTGGCACAACATGCGCTCAGGCAGCAGCCTTGACCGGCTCGCCCTCTTTGATGTCCAACTTTTCAACACCTTCAACAAGCTCCGCACCCCCGTTGGGTGCGGTACTGGCACCCTCGACTGTTGTAGGAGGCTGGGTAGCCTCTACTGCAGTGTCAGTGGCTGTTCCACTTGCAAGGCTGGGCTCATCACCTCCCCAGAGGTATATCTCGCTCTCTCCGATTATCTTGCCAGCCTTCTCCCATCGCTCCTTCCTTTGTTGTCTCCGCTCATTGGTGAGCTTCTCTAGTGCTGGCCAGTAGACAGAGTGGTCGTACTTAAAGTCGACTTCACCGCCAGAGACCTTCATGAGCTGAGATGCAGGTACATGGTTGGGCAGAGGCTCGTTGGGCTTAATCTTGGACTTGGTGACGGGATCGATAAACGGGTTCACGAGCTTGAGGAAGGCATTGACATACCAAGGGACTGTTTGTGTTGTTAGTATTGCTCTTAGAGAAAAGCAGGAGGACGCTTACGGTGTGTGAGTAATGCCCGGCCAAGTCGCTCTGGATAGTGATTCTGCAGGATATCGAGGACCTGTTTGGCGGTGGCCAAGCTAGGGGTACCACCAGCTCCAGTGTTCCTGAAGTCGATCAACAATGCCAGACTCTCTTGACCAGGCGGGTGCATGTCGATGGTGCGCTCAAGCATGTAGACCAAGTGCTCTACCCGCTTAGGCGTCTCCTTGGTGTTCTGGTTCTGAGGCAGCAGGTACAAGCATGGCCTTCCCTCGTTATCGAAACCAAGCAAGACCTGCTTGCCGGTTGCATTCTCTTCTGAGATGTATTCGGCGGTGAATTTGTCGGTGCCGTACTCGCGACGCCATATCAGTGTCCCGCGCAGACGCTGGGTGGCTTGAGGAAGGTTCCACTTTGTCGCGCGAAGGTATCGAAGGAGACATTCACGGGTGAGCCAGATACGCTCATCGTCGCTGATTGGTGATTCTTCGGCACCCTTTGCTGAAGTTGTGGGCAGAGTTTCCCATGTCCGGACATCGGCGAGAAGCTGGTCGTATTTGGTTTGTTGGTCGGCGGTCAAGGCAGGAGCGGCTGCAGGTTTGCAGCCTGGTGCAGGCTCTGCGAAGGGGCCAATGGCAGACATGATGTCGAGTTTTGGATTTGATCTATGGAATTGACTTTGTCCGTGTCTGTTATCCAAGAATTTTAAAAGACCTCCTTGTTGCGGCGTAGGAGTATCGGTCAGCCTGGGAACTTTTGGGGAACAAGGCGGTCCCTGCATGTACGTCGATCGCCCTAGGCCTTCTTTATGCTAGCCCCACACCGACACGCGCGACGCGTCTTCTGAGTTTCCACGCGCAAAGTGCTTTCACCGTCATCATCCCAGAACATCGACAAACACACACAGAATGGACGACCTCACCACAGAGCTTACCGAGCGCTTCGAGCGCTACTGCGACATGAAGGGGGATCAATTCCCCGCTGACGTCCTCGCTGAATTACAATCGATGTCGCGGTTATATTCCATCTCACCCGAGGAACTGGACTTCAAATGGCAGGCGTACAACATGAAGATGGGTGGAGAAGAGAACAAGATGGATGTGAAGACAGCACGGGACTTCAAGAAAACCATACAAGATGCATTGGAACGCGAAAGCAGAGGGAAGGCACAGCAAAGAAATGAACCCAAGCGGGGTCAGCCAACACCAAGAGCGAAGGGTGGGGACATGTATGACATGTACGTTCGAAGCAGTCATGACCCGAATAAATACCTGAGCTGACTGGAGATAGGCTAGAGGGACTCGTACCAGGCACACCACATCGGCCCGCACCCAGTGGCGCCAATGGAAGTACAGTAAAACGCAAAGCCAATTTCAACACACCAGGAGGCAAGGCCACCAAGGCACATGAGATGAGTACTCCTGGTGGTGGCATGACACCAAAAGCTGAAACCCCAAGTGGACCGTACGTATTCCAGTTACACTGTGTAGACATGCTCTAACATTCAGTCAGTGTCTTTGACTTTGCTTCCCGTACCAATGCGAACGACATCACCGAGCAGTTTGTGCAAGGCGACATTCCCATTCCAGAACCACCATCGGAAGAACCGAAGGAACCCCGCATCAAACTCAAGGCCAACACAGACATGTCTAAGTTCTCATATCGCACCATGGCCATGAAGCTGTCGGAAGCGTCTGAGGTCTTGGATGATAGGATCGACGAATTCCGTGATCTTCTCAGGGACACCACAGGTCTGGACGAAAGTGCATTCGGAAACCCAAACTACCCGTCTCCGAGCGAGATTATCGCAGTAGGGAGGATAGCAAACGATACGAGCGAAGGCAGGCTCAATACAGCTTCAATCGTACTCGAAGGCTCCCGGAGACATGGCTCAGGGCGCCGTGTACCGCTGAACGTGGAGGGGCTATCGTCATACGATTTCTTTCCCGGTCAGATTGTTGCTCTGCGTGGCACTAACGCTTCAGGAGACTCATTTGTAGTTTCTGAAGTCCTCCCCCTTCCACTTCTGAACCCACCAGCCACGAAACCCGAAGAGCTAGATGTCATCAACGCGCGATACCTCGATACCCCAGATTCTGATCCTGACAACGTCCGACCTCTGACCATCATGATTGCTTCTGGCCCCTACACTACTGATCAGAATCTCGACTTTGCGCCGTTGCACACCTTTCTTGACAATGCTGCCGAAGCATATGCAGATGCCATCATCCTGGTAGGCCCATTCCTCGATGCTGAGCATCCTCAAATTCGGTCAGGAGACTTTGATGTACCACCAAACGCAAGCCCAGACCAGGCCACCATGACGGATCTGTTCCGATACCATGTCTCCAGCGCTATTCAGAACTTCAACAAACGTGTACCAACCTGCCAGGTTCTTCTGGTTCCTAGCTTACGAGATGCACATCACCACCATGCTGCATTTCCCCAAGACAAGTTCATCAAAAAGGAGCTCGGCCTGGGTGCTGCAGGAAAGATGGTTCAATGTGTCACCAACCCAATGACTGTCAGTATGAATGAGATGACCGTGGGTATGTCCTCGATCGATATCCTAGATATGCTGCGTAGAGAAGAGCTAGCAGGCGGCAAGGCACGAACAACCAACATCTACGAACGATGCGCCCGCAACGTTATCGAGCAGCGAAGTTTTCTGCCTCTGTTCCCGCCAACTGGAAGGGAGAAGCAGCAATTCATGCCAGCACCAATTGAGGAAAAGGTCATGAAAAGTAATGCAGCGAACGGTGAGCAGAAAGAGGGCGAAGAACCAGAATTGGACCAAGCACCGAGCCCATTCCTTCCTCTGGGCACCATGCTCGATACAAGCTATCTTAAGCTGGGTGAGATGCTGAATGTACGACCTGACATACTCATCACCCCTAGTGTGCTTCAAGGCACAGTCAAGGTATGTTCGGTGGTTCAATCTACTTTAAAGCGACATGCTAATCTCGAATAGGTTGTGGAGTCGGTACTTGTCATCAATCCTGGTACCTTGGCTAAACGCCGTGCGGCAGGAACATATGCCCGCGTTATTGTTCAGCCTGCTGTTGTCAGTGAACCAGAAAGGGAGAAAGGGTTTGCAGTTGCACATAAGCTCTGGGAACGGACGCGTGTTGATATTGTGAGGATTTAGGTGTTTGGTACTGAGCATTGGAGGTGTCTGGCGTTTTCTAGTAGCGAACAGTGGGAAAATTGCATGCCTGCAGGGACACCTGGAGCGTATGAATGTGACTTCGGGATGATGAATGTAACATGTCAGCAGTATAGATTAGCATTTTGGTGCTCCAATCAAAGAACTCACAAATGGCACTTTCCGATATCTAAGTCCGAACGTGGAAGGCGCATAGTCACGGTTGTTATGTTTGATGTTTGTAGTGAAGACAAGAACACATGATGCCGCGTCACTTTTGTGATTTGGGTGCTAGCTTGATGAGCCCACGGTACTCCGTGTCACTTCTTCGCGCCTCCCTCATCGATTCGACTCAGAGCCTGACTGGGTCCACGTCCTCATTCAGAGCTCACCATAGATTTTGGAGAATTTGAATTGGCACAAACAGATTCACTGCGAACATTCAACCTGCTTTGGGAACACACTAGCTGTGTCCCCTCGCGCACGTCGCAGCATCGCTTCCAGTGAGAGCAAGCAGCTTTGTTATGGTATTTGGTGACCTGATACGTCGGTTTCTCTGTTGCAGCAAGCGCACAGATATAAAGGAAACGCACGAGCTTCCTAGTCGACCAAAGCAGAATTCGCTCGTCCCCAGCACTTCGAGTCACAGTCCTCAATACCTCGCTGCACCACAACGACATATACACGACTCAGCCGGCGGCCTCAAAGAATACGACCCCGAATCCTCGATGGCGCCTAAGCGTAAGTCTACAGAAGCCACCGCCGAGTTGGATAGTCCAGTGAAGAAGACGAGGTCTACAAAAAAAGAAGGTAAGCAGTCAAGTTCTCCTCTCATTCATTACTATTCCAGTCCCTGCTTCTGGAGCGACGCACGTCAAGTTGCAGAGCTAGCTTGTCGCCGCGGCCTTAATTCCGGGGCTTGGATGCACGAACAAGGGTGGAGTTGACTCGGCGGGGTCGGCTTTACAAGTGCTGCCTCGTCGGTCGGTGCGTCACATCTCGCCCAAGTTGTCGCCAACAAAGAGATTGCTCACGACGGTTCTGTGAGAATAAAGCGCGCAACCAGGATCTACACTCACTCAGCGTGCTTTGAACCTCTCTCACTATTGCACCATCTGCCTCTCGCCTACTTTCGCCCCCCAGCTTACTCGACCCGCCTGCAACCCCGCGGTTTCTGCTCACCTCGAACTTTCGACCAACCAACCAACACCTGCGATCTGGCATACAGCGCTAACACAAAATGCCTACAGTCTACTCTTCTCAGCAAAAGGCTGCGATTCAGCAATTCATCAGCTTCACTAATCTCGACCGGAACACCGCGATAAGGGCACTGAAGAGCCATGGCTGGGATGCGCAGAATGCCGTAAACGCGTAAGTACTGCTTTTTCTTTTGTTCCGAATATATACACAGCACTATCATTATACCTTTGTCGTATATGTGGGCACGGTGAATCCGTGGGCTACTCGAACGATCTCGATCTATCGACCGACCGACCGACCAACACCTGGACACATAGCAAGTATACTTGCAAACACATACTGGGAAGGAGCAAATTGATACGCGTGGATACGGCTGTAGTAACAGGATGCTGGAGGGAGAAGCAGGAAGTCGCAGCCGCAGCCGCATGCAGGCCATGGCTGGCTGTTGGGTCGGGAGCAGCTGCGCTCTGCGAGGATGCAACAACATCCAGAGGCTCCTGCTCAGAGAGTCATTCGCTTTCCCGGCATGGACCTGTTGCTATTTCTTCTACAAAGCTCCTGCGCCGGCATTTGTTCTTCGACCGTATCCTCCAGCCCACAACAAATCCCTTAACGAGCTTCTTGTCTGTTGCGCCAATAGACTACCGCCCCACCGACTATCCAACATCGAGCCAGGTCAGCGCCATCATCATAGCCCGTCATGTTCGGTTCCTCGCAGGATAGAGCCAGACAACTGGCTGGGCGTAATCGACGAGAGAGGATCAGCTCGATCAGCTCATGTTCCAGCTCTCACTCCATGAGTCTATCCAATCGACCGTCTCAGCGGCGAGATCCCCCACCCGCAGGAGTATGCACGGTCGAATCGACCACAGCTGTCGATGAGCCTACCGCTTGTGACGACAGTGATGCTTCCATCAAACATATCGTCAAAAATGGAGTTCATGCAGTCAATGATGTTCCTATACTACTTTCTGTACCACAACTGGCGAATGGTGTAGAGGCTTCGCACTCAGAGCAACATCGAATTCGAGCAGAACACCTGAGTCAGGTGCTGCATCACAACCTTACTCTCGCGAACGTAACCGATGTATCGGAAAGTGAGTTCACTTTACGTCGTCACACCCGGTACGGTAGTCTAGGAACGCATACAGACACTCTGCAACACTTGCGCAGCATCACGACTCCCGTTCCGCCTACACACCTGGCGAACTCTCCACCTGAGAGTTTGTTGGCGATATTGGACATCAATGGGGCGACTTCCCTCCACGCCTCCGCTTCTGATCGTCAACTGAGGTCACAATCAACTATGTCGCTTCGGGGTGGTTCAGGCTACGACCGTCAAGGGCGACGGAAACCAAACTGGCAGCTTGCCTTAGAAGAGATCATCAGGGACGACAATGCTTGGCTCCGAATGAATCCTGGGCAAAGCTTGCAGAGTCGGTACGATACGCAGACATATATCAACCTTGGACCACGACCCATCCCACTGCGTAGAACAAGCCCGGTTTTGATTTATATAATGCCAACCGCCAACTCATGCAATATATCATCAGAGGCTGACCATTTACACAGTTACTACAGCGGCAACAGCGGCGGCGGTGCGCAAGCTTCATCCGCAGCAAAGGCAAACCTGACCAAGCTCTTCGATCGGTACCAAGAGGCTGGCGCACCCGACAAGGATATTGTTGGCGTAGAGGGTACCATGCGGTACTTCGAGGAAACGGGCGTCGATGCCGAAGGTCTAGAGGCGTTGGCTGCTCTTGAGATTGTGCAGGCGCCCACTATGGGCGAAATGAGCCGCGATGGCTTCGTCAAGGGTTGGTCAGAACGCAGGTGAGTGACACGGCTGCAACTATCTACTTCCACATTACTATGTATCTGACCCATGCAGCTGCGATACCGTCGACAAGCAGAAGGCGTACCTGAAAAATGTCAAGAGCGAGCTGCCTGACAACAAAGAGCTCTTTACACGCATCTACAAATACACATTCACCATTGCCAAACCCACAGATCAGAGAGCTGTTCCACTCGAGATGGCCGCCGTATATTGGGAGTTGCTCTTCAGCTCACCCCTGTCGGCAGTCAAGTGGTCGAGCCCCAATACGCCATGGTTGAGCTGGTGGATCGAGTTCCTCAACACATCGTGGAAGAAGAGCGTCAACAAGGACATGTGGAACGAGACGCTCAAGTTTGCACAGCTCTCACTAGCCGATGAGTCGATGAGCTTCTGGAACGAGGAGTCTTCATGGCCTTCCGTCATCGACGACTTTGTCGAGTTTGTCAAGAAGGACAAGCGCGGTGGTACGGATGAGCAGCCGATGGACGAAGACGAATTGTGATTTGGACTCAGGACTTCCTATGCCTACTAGCGGGGAGTTATGGTAGATGGCATTTTTTTTTCTTGCTCATCAGAAGGCGGCTTTACACTTGATGCATGGTTACGATAATTCATGGGAGCATTACATACATACCCCTTGGCCAGATTTATGGCGCTTCGATAAGAGCATCTTCTAGTAAATAGACTAGCTCAGCATGAGTAATTCAGAGGCTGAGCGCCATCTGCGTTCTGTCGTGCACATGAAGTGATTGTATGAAGAAGATTGAAGGTGATCACCCTGGTTAGGCAAAGCGACAAGATCTAGCTAGTTACAAGATGTATCTATCTGCTGTGGGTCCAAGATACTTTCCAGATTCAGGGCACAGGCAGAAGCAGGACGTTTGCAATTCTCCGTTGATGCATACGGGACTTTCCAACTGCGACGTTCTTAGCCACGCGACAGTGCTTCACCTGCGCTCGCCGAGAATTTTGATGGTCGTTGCGCCTCTTGGTGTGGCTAGGGCCACGGCGTAAGCGAGCTGCACTAGCGTCTTCCACTGTGGTGCGGCGCCTTCGCAAAATCCATCAACGCCAACTTTTGACGACACCCCACGACAACTAACCACACAGCAGTCAAAGTGCGTATACCTCGAGGAATGCTGCTGTAGCTCTACTGACCGCAGCCAGATGGTCGCCGCTAAGAAGCATGTCCCGATCGTGAAGAAGCGTACGCCGAATCTACCTCCATGACCTCGAAAACTCGCGACTGACGTACCGTATAGACCGCAAGCGGTTCAACCGCCACCAGTCGGACCGCTTCATGTGTAAGAGACACCGGCGCTGGGAATGAAAAGATGGGAATCTGACAATGGACAGGCGTTGACCCCTCATGGCGCAAGCCTAAGGGTATCGACAACCGCGTCCGCAGGCGGTTCAAGGGCCAGGCTGCTATGCCCAAGGTACGGACTACCTACTACCCGGATTGAGGAGGATGACTGTCACCGACAGAACGATGGGCGCGACACGACATGTTTGATGGAAAAAGGCTGACGGAACGCCTCACAGATCGGATACGGCTCCAACAGGAAGACCCGCCACATGATGCCCTCCGGCCACAAGGCTTTCGTTGTCAACAACGTCGCCGATGTTGACCTTCTCCTCATGCACAACGCCACCTTCGCCGCAGAGTACGTGCACCAAGTCTCCCGTCGCTCAAGCAAGGCACTAACAGCTCCTCAGGATCGCCCACGCTGTATCAGCACGAAAGCGCATCGAAATCATCGCCAGGGCGAAGCAGATCGGTGTCAAGGTTACCAACGGCAAGGCCCGCGTTAAGACCGAGTCGTAGATGGGTGCGGATTTTTACTTTGGGGCGGGGCATACAAGGCGTCTCTCTGATTAGTTACGATCTCAATGGGAAGGCTTTCCATCCTCTTCGGCTCACAGTACCCCTCGACTACGGTATGGGAAGAGGCATGCACTTCAAAAAGCATTGCGACATGTTACTGCGGAATGACCAAAGATATCAAGGGACACGAGCAGTAGGAATGCAATGAAAAAACGAGCCAAATCAGGATTCCTCGAATGACGTAGGATTTGTGATATGCTGCTTTTTGGCGCGTTTGGCTATCTGTATTGCTTCGTCGATGTTGCAACCCAACCCAACCCAACTCAACTGCCGGCCGCGCAGGGTCAAGCAGTTGTTTTGCGATATCATCCGCAAGGTACATTGTATGCTGCATGGTGCTCTGCGCCAAGCATCGAATGCGCACGTCAATCAGGCTGATCTTCATCACATGCTAAACAGCAGGTGATGCCAGGTTTAACGAGATGACGACTTCCCGCGTTGGTTGTTGCCCAACCTTGACAACCATCGACCTTTCTATCGCTGTAAGCACTGATGTCATGTTGCTCATAGTGAATATGTAGTTTTTGGATGTAGGATGCGGTCTGATGTGACAATGGGATCACGTAGCGATCAAGTACCTCTTGTCGACATTCCGTGACAGCGAGTTTTTCGAAAACACCAAGTTTTGAAGCAGCTGTACCGGGTTACTATATGGATGATGACAGGTGCAGACATATATTCAATTCAGGGTAACACAAGATCGGACTTGACGTTACTCATCGAGCATGATGCATATGCTTCTTGTTGGACGGAGTGTTGTGTTGGCGGCTATTTCAGTGCAATGCTTGAGATGCCTAATCATCGACCCACCTGAACGGCGAACTTCCCCATGCGCACACCACCTCACGCTGAGATTATCTATAGCTCGCTACGGAATCACATGCATCCGTAAGCCGTCTTTGAAATCCTCAGCCTTACCTACTCACCGCCATCATATTTTGATGAGATGGCATGTCGATAAGGAGTGTGATAGTAAAGCCGTACGAGTCAACACAGGGGCAAGCGCAAGAGCCATGGTTGCTTCTTGGCGCGTGTCGCACGTACGCTGGGTGCAGCCGAGTAGGAAGCAAGTGAGGCGTCGCGTGGGCTCAGAGGTAAGCTGGTATTTGTCGCGTGGTAGTGGCAGGGTTTGTGCTGTCTGTTTGCTTTGGTCTGGCATGGGTGGGTGGAGATGTGTCGTGTTTCACGGAGCAGGACGGAGTTGGAGAATCGGCGCGAATCCGATGGTGAGAAAGTAGCTAAAGTACGGGGAAGGGCAGGTCGGGAAAGTTGTAATTGCGACGCTGAATCTTGGAACTTGGAACCTTATTGAGCCCTGACGCTTTCAGTCAGATTGACGAGATGTTTCGAAGCTGGCTAGAAGGCTGTCTCTGTCGCGGAATATTCCAGACTGCTGCCATTGGTGGTCCGACCGTCGAGTTTTTTCGTCGTTTTGTCGTTTTGTCGCGGTTCCTGGTTCCATTCATGGATGTGTTGAGCGACTCGCTAACGGCTACGCTTACGGAACTTCCGCGCACGATCTAGTAACGCTTGCCGGTCCACTCAGTTCCTTTCTCATCCGCACACCTCAACCCAGCATCACACCGCTCTGAAGCTGCCATCTGTCTGTGCCTGCCCTTGCAATTTCACACACTCAGGCGTCTGCTGGAAACAATCGCCCTTTGTGCGTCGCGTTATCAGGCATTATCCGTCCACGGGTGGCTGCAAGACGCGGTGATTGGCCCATGGCTGCACTTTATCAACGGATGTGGGTTGCTGCGAGGGAGGTACGGATGCGGAGCCTGGCATGCGACCACGACAATCAGCGGATCCGTGTGGGCGCAGGAGAGGAAAGAACCGGGAACGTGTACAGCTGAGAATAGCTGATTGAGGCAGTGTGCCATGACGAATGCTTTGATGAGGCCCGTTTTCCCTGATGAGAGGGTCCGATACGCTCGGAGGCGACGTACGACCTCGCATTGGCATATGAGGTCTGACTATTTCTCCCCCGGTCCATGGCCCACACTTGTACCCACGGTAGGTCGAAGCGCATCCCAATTTCCCTTCCGTCAGCCTGGGAAAGATTTTCAGACCCAGCACTAAACTAGCTCCCGTCTTTTAAATATTTCGACACCCCAGCTGTCTTTGTTTCGAGGATTCTATCTCCCTTTCACGCGCTGCTCAGTGAATCACGTCTCGTCGAAGGCTTGCCGCGCTCCTCATAGCGACCACAGTCGTGCATCTGCACGCAGTGACCGGCGGTCTTCGGCTAGTCACATTCAATTTTCGTTGTCACGATACCGGATCTTCAACCTCGCCTACGGACCAAGCAGAATCTCTGAGCATCCCACATCGCCACTGACGATCACCATCCACGTGCTTTACTTCGACGACAGATCCTGTGCAAGGACTTTCCTCTCCAACCATTTCCAAGTACTATCAAAATGGCACCCAACCTCTTCGTAGCCACTCAAAAGGCCTTTGCGCCGCACAAATGGTTCAAATCAAACAAGATCGATCAGTCAAGGGTCGTTGAAGAATGGTCCAGTCCAGTACCCGGACAGTACGAGAGCATCCCCGGTCGAGGCTGGTTCCTGATCGCAACTCTCAAGGACGAATCCAAACCAGAAAGCAACCCCAAGCCATCTGTAAAGTCGTCAAACGGCAAGGAATACACTCCACTGGACCAACCTGTTCCACTCAAGTACTCTCATGCCATCGGCCGTTACTTCCTGGAGCCTGAGTTCAACAAGCGAAAGAAGACCGTCATGGTCAAGAACGACAAAGGCAAAGAAGTCAAGGCCGGTTTCTTCCGGGTTGACGACGTGGCTTGGGTCAGATGCTGGGACGAAAACGACACTTTCATCCCTGGTAACGCAAACGGCGCTGCGGGTTATCAACGGTGGGTTCTCGATCAGCAGACCCAACAGTTTCGTCACATGATCAAGCGCGATGACCCCAACTACGTCCGGTCTCGAAAGAACTCCCCCGCTCGCGATGCCGACAACCGCAGCCAAGAGTCCGTCAGCACTGAGTACCGCACTAGCCGTCCTGGTAGTACCAAGAACGGCTTCAGCGTTGCTAGCACCCGGGCCAATAGCGTTCGCTATCAGCCTCCAACTCCAACTTCGAACCCAGGAAGCCAACGCCCGTCGCGACAAAGCAGTCCCAAGCGCAGCGACAGTATACCTCTTGAAGAGGCCAAGATCGCGCTCCGACGCTTGGCTCGGGAACACGAAGAAGCCGCAGCCGCCTTGGCCCGATCCCGCATGAAGCGCTCCGACTCTTCCAAGGATCGTGTCGAGCAAATCGAGACCCGCGGTCGTGTTTCGGAGCGAGTCGGCAGCTAAACTAAAAGTGTTTTATCCCCTTTTGCGTCTGGCATGTTCGACGTGCATGGCGTTCGGGTATCTTCCAACGTGGGGTTTGGTGTTTAACACGTGGCTGTGTCCGTTGCTTCACGGCTGCCACGTCTCTAGAGTCTTGTAATCCTTTTTAGAGTTTACGTCTTCCCTTTTTACGGCCTCAGATTTAGCGAATATGGGTTTTCGGTAACGGGCTAGGCGGTGTTCAGTTCTGGGCTTCTTCTTCTTCTTTCAACATGTCTTGCACTTCTTCTGTAACGGCGCAATACTACAAGGGCATCATAGCACGGTATACCCAAATATGGTTTGTAGGCCCCATGAGCGGCTCTTGTTGTCAAGCGAATATACTCTGGGTTCTGTACGCGTAGCGTAACAATTGTATCTTTCTCTCAACCGTTTGCGTTTTCCTCCACGTCACCATATCAGTGACTGCTGTACACATGATGTTTGCCACTTTTTCGCACGTATAGGGTGGATGTGGGAATCTTCACACATTTTCTCTGTTTTTGTATTCTCATTTCCCTGCTTCCTGAAAATCATTCGGGATATTGTTGTTCAACAGAGCTCATCAGTCACAACAACGACGCTTCCATTAGGCGCGTTGCTTCAAGTATACTACGTGGCTTCACGCCTTTTTGTCTTCTCTTGAAGAGTGTGCCATACTTGACTGGCTTCTCTTTCTCTACATAAAGTCATTGTATTCCAGCAGTTTTCTTTGCATATTCTCTTCCTCTTGCCATATTAAGCTCAACACTTTGACAGCCACGAACTCAATACTTCAACCTAATACCTCTCCTCTGCGAGAAGCACGTTCTATACTTGCTCAGACGCCTTTCTTCTACTTACATTTCGGCCTGCCTACTAGAAATCACTGACCTACTCCTGGGAGAGGATTATGACACAACCATCGCCCCCACCGCCTGCGAACCATCACAGCGGCCATAACAACAACAATGACCCAATCCAACTCGATCGGACTGTCCCGACCCACTTACGTCCTACACAGATGCACCCTGACAACCTCCGCGACCTCTATGAACTCATCGCTGCAGCCAAGCACGTGGTTGATTGCTGTGGCGTGTATACCCCTCGACTACGAGAAGCATTATCTCACGAACTCATGACGGCGAAAACTCGGATTGCAGAAGTCCAAGGAATAGAGGAAGACCTTAAGCAAGACATTATCACACTGAGAGATGAAAACACGATGCTAAAGGGGAAAGATGAGACGTTGTCTGAAGAGAATGCGGCGCGGGATGGAGATCTTGATGCTGGAGGAAATGTGATGCAGGTGCTCGTAGATGAGGTGTCTCTGAAAAAAGACGATATGCAAGAGAATGAGCATGAGGCAGCTGGTCGCTATTTCGAGGGTGGATGGGAAGATATGGCGAAGTTTTGGCAAGATGGTATGCCTATGGATCATGCCTCAGAGCCAGAAACCGAAAACCGACTTGCAGATGCGAATCTTTCACACATGGCATATTGGTTCGAGCGTAGCAACGCGCCTAGCCCCGAGCAGCGACAGCCACGACACAACGACAGAGAAACACTACGGCAGATCGAAACGGAGAGGTCCATCCTCAAGCTCCAGGACCGCTTAGAGAGAACGGAGATGCAGATTAAGCATCTGACAAACCGACTCGATGCCCAAGAAACAGAGTGGAAGCTGGCTGTTGAGAGCATACCGGTATTGCTTGGGGCAATCTATAGCGACCAAGAAGAAGAAAAAGACGACGACGATGACGATGAGCCGTACTATACATGTAGTGAAGGCTTGGACGAGTTTGAAAGCGTAGATGAGAACATGCCGTTAAGAGGTGGTATGGGTGGCCGGGACGAAGACGAAGAGTTTGTGTACGACTATGGAGGGTACACAAATTGGGATCAGGCGGATTTACTGGCGCAGGGCGAATTTCCGAGTATTAATGACAAGGATGAGATTATCCAGGAGTTGAGACAAAAGGTTGAACGATTAGAGGCGCAGATTCGAACGCTCACGGTAGCGGCGCACCGAGAGGATCTCTTCCAACCAACCGGTTCCCATATAACGGCCAAGGACGGCGACAGTAAAGCAGCGAATATTCCCAAGCAAACTCCTCCTAACCCGATCTTGACGCCCATTTTCTATCAAAAGAACAAGGGAGACATAAATATCAACTTACGTGGCGGCAGTGACGAAGCAGAATGTGAAGGCAATGGCAGTTGCGATCATGCTAGCGCTGAAGTTCGTAGCTCCATGTCAGTATCACCGCATCTCCTTTGCCAGCGAGCCACGTCACGAGTCGGAGATTCGACGATCAACTACATCATCGTATACCTGCCTCCAGGGTTCATCGTTCCCGGTTGCACGAAACCCGAGCTAGTCTTTCACAGCGCCGCGACAATTTATTATTTCCCCACAGGAGCAGCAGAAGAAGTCGTGCAACAGGAAGCATGGAAGCAGAAAGGTTGTGGTGATGGGCAATGGCAGGATGTGGAGCTCCACAAGATACAGTCAAAGCAAGTGTTCAAGAAAGCGATTGCAGATATGTGGGAAAAGATGGGACTTAGTTGGGATATTCTGACACGGAGATACTGGGACTTTGGTGAAAAGAAGGATGATGGAGACATGTATATGGTCAACGACAACAACCTCTTTCTTATGAACCGCACACGGGAGGTAGCTGTTCCACATATCCGTGGCGGAGCCGGCGATGAACCAATCCAGACCCCATGGCCTACCGACGAAGATGACTTATTAGATGAGTTTAAGCGTATCTACGATAGCCTCATGGAAGAAGCTAGGATCGCTCTCATGACAGATTCTCCGGAACAACGCGTACAAGCTTGGATGACCGTGGCCACAGCGGCCGAAACGCGCAATTCCTCTCTCGAACGCGAACTTGAGACCTTTCGGGAGATGAACGATAGCCTCATTCAAGATCTACAGTGGCATATGAATGTACAAGTGGACTTGGAAGAGCAGCTCGAGGCTGCAGAAGCAGACAAGAGGGCTATGGCTGACGAGTACCAGAACCTTAGGACACTTCTTCATCATCTAGTGGCGGATAGTGATATCTCTGTCGCTTGTACCTGTGGGGAAGAAACAATTCCAGCTTACGAGGATCGCAATAGGTCACCGGGTCTGGAAACGATACGAGGTGGTGACGAGGAAGCATTGCTACAAACAAGACCGACGAGTGATGCTGAGACCGGACAGAATGCGGCAACAACAGCGCCATCTGATTCTTCTTATTCGAGCACTGTTACTACAGCCAACTCTTTCGTCTATTACCCACAAAGATCTACGATCGTCTTTTCCGATACTCCTCCACGTATCTACCTATTTTCCTACAACTCCACATTACCAGAGATCCACGAGATGCTCAAAAAGGGGAGTGAAAGAGAAGATCTCCGAGATGATCCGCACGTTGCGCGCATCCTGGAAATTATAAAGATCCGTGAAGATATGGGTATTTATCTACCTGAAGATGTGAGCGATGAGCGAATCACTATTGATATACCAGAAATTCTTACAGGGTGCCAACTGGATTGCAAGACGAGA
>Ga0265797_10002965_pt1 | contig 27817 bp, 13 predicted proteins | sample P2T30metagenome_FD_192433 | JGI IMG/M metagenome (GOLD analysis project Ga0265797, IMG submission 192433) | Plant litter microbial communities from East Loma Ridge, Irvine, California - P2 T30 | ecosystem: Environmental > Terrestrial > Plant litter > Unclassified | place: USA: California... | reverse complement strand
CGCCGATGAGCTGACTGATTGAGTGAGCCGTGGTAAGGCCATGGCGCGGAAAAGGTGGGTGGGTGGCACTTGTGCTGGGTGGGTGGACGGATACTGGCAGATTGGCATTGATCAGGGCAGGGCAGGCGACACGACAAACAAACACTCATGACATGCACTTGCACGACCGACAACAAGGCAAGACAAACTTGGCCATTGTGGACTGACGGAACGGACGAGGGGAATTTAACAATATTTGCTGGATAAACTCGATGACAGCTCACAGCTGATTTGCGCTCATGCGACAAGTCAAGCCCGGCTCTTGGCTCGGTCCGTACGCGCAAGTCTGCTGATCGCTTCTCCGAGAGACTTACATAATTACACCATCAACCCTTACCCTAAACATCATCACGTCTCGCGTCAGCCGAACACTTGACGCGACTGACTGGAATCTCCAACCTCACCTGGTCCCGTGACATAAATCAACACACTCGCCCGTAATGGATGCTCATGCCATCAACATCGTGCAAGAGGCTTTCAAACACGACCTCGACCTCCAAAAAAGAGCCATAGACGCTTCAAGTAAGTTTCACAAATACCACCCGCACGCCACAATAACTCACACCATCCATCTGCAGAACATTTCCAAAATGGCATCCCTGAGCTGCTCAGAGATATCTCCATCTTCATTCTCTCAATCCCACAATCCGGCCAGGCAGATGCAGCATCCACAGAACCTTCCGCCAAGAAACGGAAGCTAGATCAATCTTCCCAAGTACCAGACCGATCCATTGCCACCGAGAACGGCAGCGACCACGTCCTAGGCCCTGAACACGTCGTATTCGAGTGCAAAGACGTGAGCTTCACATCGCCGCTGCGCAAGAAACTGAAGTTGCAATTCCTCTGCAATCCAACCAACCCACGCAGCCGACAAATTCGCCTACTCAACCAAGCGAACAGCGCCGTCGAGTACACCTTACGCGGTGAAGATATCGACGCCATGTTCTGCCTGCCCGTTCCTGAAAAAGCACAACGCCAACACAATTTTGTCGTCTTCCCCCTTCCCGGCACGCAGAACCACGATGGCTCGTTTGCAGAGCCGCTTGTATGGACTATGAACGAGACGAAATCGTCGCCAGAGACCATCAACGCATCGACCAGGAAAGAAGAAGACACCTTTGTCGACGTGACGCGCAGAGAGCTTGACACATTCACGGCCCCTCTCAGCAAAAAGACCATCCTCCCAGACGAACGCGAATTCGCGAGCGAAATCCCGCAGAGCCATCGCAAAGGCGAGAAAGCCTTCCACACCAAAGCATTCAAAGGCAGCAAAGAAGGTGCGTCCCGAATCCGTGCTACATCTATCCATCTCAGTTCAGGCTATGCGCCCCAAGTATCGCCTCGCCACCACAAGCTAACATTCCCCCAAAGGCTACCTCTACCTCCTTTCCACCGGCATAGTCTTCGGCTTCAAAAAGCCCGTCGCCTTCTTCCCCTTCAGCGCAATCGAAAGTATCTCCTTCACCTCCGTCCTGCAACGCACCTTCAACATCGTCATCACCACCTCCGACGCCGCAGACCCAGACAGCAACAACAAACACACCGAGCACGAGCTCAGCATGGTCGACCAAGCCGACTTCCAGCCCATCAACGCCTACATCAACGCGCACGCCCTCAACGACGCCAGCATGGCCGCAGAGCGCCGCGCGAAACTCCACAACGTCAACCCCAAGCCTGCCGGTGCTGGCGAGGGCGGGGCTGGGGCTGGGGATGGGGAGGTGGCGGACGGGAGGGGCGAGATCGAGAAGGCGGAGGAGCTGTTGCAGGATCGCGAGGATGAGGAGGAGGAGGACTATGATCCTAGCGGGGGCGAGAGCGAGGGTAGTGGGGAGGATAGTGAGGATGAGGATGGAAGTGGCGAGGAGGGGGGAGAAGGGTATGAGGATGGGGATGGTGAAGAGGAGGAGGAGGAGGAGTGGGATGAAGATGAGGAGGTTGGGCCTGAGGGGGCGGTTGCTTGATGTGGAAGGGAGGGAGCGCTTACCGCTTGCTTGGGAGGATTGAGTCTTTTACAGTACTCGAAAGACCGAAAACCGGGGGTCGAACGAACGCAGCCCTGTGGCTCGAGCTTGCGTGCTGGCATGCATAGCAGTCGAACACCCGCCCTCGATAAGAGACACTCGCTCGCTCGCTCCCCGTGTAATCCGCGCAATACGATACAATGTACGATATGTACTGCCACAGTTGTTGACTCTCTCTCTCTCGCTTTTCGTTCTTTGCGACGAGCCAAACATCCCTCATGTTAACATGTTTACATGTAGTATGTTATCCTTTCGTATTCGATTTCATGTCCATCATCGGTTCAAACTCAGCAGACCCTCAACGTACTTCCTCGCGTCCACTCCGAACCCACCCATACCCGTCGCGCCACCGCTGCTTTCATCTCCTACACTACCACCACCACCGCCGCTGCCGCCGCCGCCGTTGTTCCCATTACCGCTATCAGCACCACCACCACCACCACCACCACCACCAATACCTCTCATTCCCAAAGAACTCCACATCCCACCCCCCATCAATCTCCCAACACCACCACTACCACTCCCATTCTTCCCCGCCGAACCAGAACCAATTCCACTCCCACTCCCACTCCCACCCGCACCCGCACTCTCCCCCGCCGCTTTCCGCACCAGAAACGCAACCCGATGCGTCTCGCCCACAGCCGGCGGCCCGGAAGCGAGCAAAGAACTATGCCCAACCGTACTGTGCGCCCCGCCCTGCGAATCCAGCAGCCAGCCCGCGCCGCCGCTCTGGGAAGGCTGGACTTCTGTGTCGGATCTGCCATCGTCTCCATCTCCATCTCCATCGCCATTGCCATCACCTACGCGTCCGCCTCCACCTCCACCTCCGCCTCCGCCAGGACTCGGCCTCGCATCATCCAGCGCCACCGAAGGCGGCAAGCGCAGCCAGACGACCCACCAGCCACGGGCGGTTTTGCAGGAGCGGTCGAGGGCGTCGGGGTCGGCTGCGGGGCCGGTGCTGGTGTGAGACAGGGAGGCGAGGACGGCGGAGTGGACGTTCAGGGCGTCGAGGCGGGGCCAGGGTTTGTAGGCGCCTGGGGCGGGGATGTTGGGCAGGGTGCAGTGGAGGGAGAGGGTGGCGGGGTCGTGGAGGAGGGAGTAGATGGGGTGTGTGTTGTGGTGGGCGTCTGGGTTGGGGAGGTGGGATTGCTGCTGCTGGTTGTGTTGGGCGGCGTGGAGGCGCTGGGCGACGGTTTCGGGGCTCGTGGAGGCTAGGAGGCGGGTGTGGATGGGGCGGAGGGTGGCGTGCAGGGCTTTGTAGAGGCTGGAGTAGCTGAGGGAGGAGGTGCGTGGTTCGAAGAGGAAGGCGAACATGAAGGGCCGGTGGACGTAGATCAGCACTCGCAGGCGCCGGAAGTCTTTTGTGATCGGGTTCGCGGGCGCCAGGTGGCCGCTGAAGCTGCCGGCTTCGTCGCCGCGCTCGAGGTCGTCGTTCACCAGGTCTGAGTAGGCTTGCTTCTTCGGCACGAGCTCGACTTGCAGTGTGCGGACGAGAGTTCGGCTGCCACCGGACTCGGAATGGTGGCTGCCTTCGGTCATGGTGGCGTCGTCGTCTTCGGAGTCAGACGGTTTGGAAGAGAGGTTGCCTTTGAGTCCAACCACGAAGTGGCCCTCATTTTCCGCCTGGATCTGCTGTGCGATTTTGGCGCGGAGCTCTTCGCCGTCTGGGATTGGGTCGGCGTGTGAGAGTGCGGGCTCGTCGTCTTTTGGTGCACTACGTGGCTTGCCGTTGCTGTTTGATGGGTTTGTCTTCTTCAACTTTGCTGGTGTTGACTGTGGTGTCTCTGGTTGTTTCTTATTGTAGGACTTCGCAAGAGAGCTCAGTCCAAAGGTCATGTACTTCATATACTGGTCCGGTATGCCCATTGTAGTGTTGTCTTCGGGCTCTTCCACGCTTTCTTCAGCCGACCTCTTGTCTGCACTTTGCGTCGCTTTGTTGAGAGCCTGCTCAGCGGCCGATACGATTGGTGGAGGGATGCTGTGGTGACTGGCACTTTGTGGCGTCATGCTGCCTGTGGCATGGTCTTGAGAAGCGACCCTGTCGTACATCTGAGGTCTTTTGTCCTTGGGCAACAGGTCAGGGTCGATCAGTGGCGACTCTGACCTTGCAGGTTCTTGCTTTAGCACGTGCTTTGGCAAGTCCTTCGCATTCACCTGTCGAGATTGCCTTGTTGAGCTAGAAGGGCTAGTCGATTCGGGTGGAGGGTTTCGTCGTCGTGGTCTACGGCGCTCGCGACTAGGATTGTCTCGGACGCCGTACGCGTATTCTCCGTATGCGTAAATATGTTGCATCCAGAGCGAGATGCTACGCACTGAATTGCGGTTGATTGCGTCAATCCCGCCAAAGATGATACCGTCCGACGCAGTAGGTGCACCACCGCTTCCCAGCCACGGGAGTGCTTCAGTTTCTGATACGGTGCTTCCGTCGTTGGTCGTCGAGTCGCCAAACCTGGCCGCGACCACATCTACCAATCCCTCCGTCCGTCTTGTCAGATCTTCCAAGACCTCCCTCTCCCCGCTACCCCATTCCTCCTCCCCAACTCCAACGCCCAGCTCACCGCCAGCAGCAAGCTTGATCCCTCCAAAGACATCCGCAGCCGGATTGCCATGCAGCAAGACGTCCCAACTTCTAGCAAATCGCGTCCAGTAGCGGTCCAGCGTACTGCAGAACTTGTCACGCGACAGCTTGACGAACAACTCATCCAAAGTCGGGCCGTGGTGTAGCAGAAACACCCGATGCGCTTGCATCAGTTGCTGCGTGAGCAACACCGCCGGACTGACCTCGCGCGACGAGTATTCCACCGCAGGCTTCGCGTTGGCATCACTCTTGTTCTTCCCACCCGCACCCGCATTCGTGGGAGTGGGAAGTCGCGTGAGATCAATCGAAGCCAGGATCCACCAGCCATTCTCAAGCTCCCTTAGCACAATGCGCGACTTGTCCGTTTCAATCGAGTCGACCGGCCGCTCGCCATCGGAGAAAGTTTTCGCGAAGCCAATCATGCCCTGCGCCAGCCCGATCTGCCTCAAGCGCTCGTTCTCCTCCTCCCTGTCGGCGGCTTTGCGCTTCGTCGCGGCGTCTGCGCCGGCCTTCTTCTTCCCGTTCCCATCCTTGTCTGCGCGGCGGGCTTCGCTTGCTTTTCGCGAGTACCAGAAGACCAGCTGGTCGGCAAAGGTCTCGTCTGTAGGGCCGAGGGTGGGGTTGTAGATTGCGAGGAAGGAGAGTTGCGCCGGGATCACGGAGGAGGCATGGTGTTTGTAGGATGTGCTCATGCTAGTGAAATACTGTGGTAGGGCGCAGGTCGGACTGGAAGAGGGCGAGACAGGCAGGCAGGCTATCGACTTTTGGTGTTAACCATGTACCTATGTATGTCAATGCCAATGGAGGACTGGGAGAGCTTTGAGAGGTGCGTTGGTATGACGTTAAAGCTGCTCGCCAGCACCCAAATGTTGGTTTCCCACGATAGTTGGTTGCGGTATGCCTGCGTTCTGCCTCAAGTATCCTGTCGATGGGGATTCATCTTGTTCACATGGTCGGTCGAGTATGGTGTTCATTTTGAATGAACAACTTCCGTGTCTTGTCATCTTGTGAGACTTGGTCTTGCTGTGACAGCTGACAAGTCCTGCCCACGCTTTGGCTAGAACGACCAACAAGGATCTAAAACTGTCAAATATGTCACCAATCAAATATCAAGTGAATAAGACTCTAGCACTGATATGTATGATGAGTTCGTTCTCTCATATACTATCCATTGCCTGCGGGCAGCCTTCTGATCACATGTCGGGAAGCATAATCGACACCAACCCTAACCCTAGAGATATGTGAACTGGACATGGACATCGAGCAGTAAAGCACTCCCAGCAGCATGTAACGGCGGATGACAAGACTCATTCATGTACTCGTATCATAGCATTATCTAATTAAGCCATCACAACTCGTGCGTTGCATCGATGGCGTCCACGAAGTCCGCAGCTCACAATTCGCCACTTCATTCAACGCATCACTCATCACCCGCATCTTCGACATGTGCCCTCCTCAACCGCTCCGCCTCTGCGACTCTAGCCGCCTGGGCCAAACCATCCGGAGTCTGCGGCCCAGCCCTCGCAGCAGGGAGGTCATCGTCCGCTCGGTCCATGTCATCTTGCTGCGCGAGCAAGACTGCCTGTAGCTCCATCATCCGCTGCGACCGCTGTTCAACCATATCCTCGTCCACGCCGGCCTCTGCCAAACGGCGATCGATATCCTCCGCTGTAGGCTGAGCACCGCCGGCGCCATCTGTACCAGCCCCAGGTGCGTTGAACCACGGGAACAGATCGGAGAAGAAGCGATAGAGGCCCTGCAATTCGCGGAAGTTGTTGGCGGTGGATGAAGCACCGGCGACACGCGGAATGGAGGCGGATTGAGGCTGCGATGTGGTTTCGTAGGAAGCGATCGAGGTAGGTGGAGGAAGAGGGTCGGAGGTTGAGGTGAGTTGGGCAGTGTACTCGCGTGGCACGAGTGCGATCAGAGCGGGTGTCTCGGAGAGGAGAACGTGGCGTGCTTCATTCAAGTTGATGTCTGCAGTGTCGGGCGCAGCTGAAGGCATCTCGGAAGGCAGCGCACTGGCAGTCTCGACGAGGAAGTCGCAGATTTCGGGCGTGTTCCAGAGATCTTTGGCGCGGACTGCGTAGAGTTCGGCGTGGAGCTTCTCTCTGTCTGTCCGTGGAGACTGGCCCCATATCGCTGGCGGAGGGTCAAGACTGAGCTCCTGCATCAGGCGAGCGACCACCCACGGGAAGCGACCAATAGCCGTGAACAGGGCCTGCTGTCCCTTGCTCTTGTTGCCAGCCCGGTACTCTGCCAGACCTTGACTTAGTTGCACGTTTGGCAGGTTATTGTGGACGGCCTTGAATGTTGGGTTGCGGCTGATGTTGATGTAATCCAGAGATTGTTGTGACCGAATAGCGTACTGGTCCAGCACGAGCCAGATTGCGTATGGATCCTGTTCTGGCGCCAGAGATAGCAGTAATTTTGCCCACTCATAGACTGTCCGCCAGGTGGCTCGCATACTCAAGTTTTGCATGTATCTCCAGCTTGCGAGCCAGAACTCTCTGTTCTCGGGTCTGTTGAAGTCCAAACGCGCCTTACCCTCGGCCAGGTTTTTGGCAAACGTGCTATGTACTGCCCTGCCCAGCGAAAATAGTGCGCGCTCCAACAGATCGCCCGAAGTGGCATGATCGCTCTCCTGTTTCGCGATCTCAGAGACTTGAAGAAGCGTCGATATGTGGTAAGGGTTGTGCTGGAGTAGTACGACCAGACGGTTGGGATCCATAGATGCGACGCAGCTCTCGAACTGAGACTGCACGTCTTGGTATGCGCGGTTGTGAACATAACGGTACTCCACGGTACCATCGGCATGCCTCTCAACAAGCTCCATTCCAAGGCCTCCTCCAGTAGCCACAGGCCACTCTTCTTTGCCCTGGATGAAGATGTTCCGTCGTAGACCGAGCGAACCAAGACCACCGGCTCGACCTCCTTGTACTCGCTGACCTCTCAGCGCTTGTGCCAGACCGACTTGCTGTCCTCTTCTCTGCTGTCTTCGGTTGCCGCCTGCATTTCCTGGCGCACCCTGATCGTCATCATCGCCACCTTCCAGTGCTGCACGACCAAACAGTCGTCGCATCTCGTTTTGAGCGTGCAAGTGGTGTGCATCGATCGCGAGAAGTCTGGAGGACTCGTTGACCGCATCGTTTACGCCTGCCGCGGTGTTTCCGGCCGTCTTGCCAGAAGCGGACAGTTGTTTGAGCGCAGCATCGATCTCGTCCATAGGCTCGTCTTTCTGAGCAGAGGCTTGTTGTGCAGGCGTACCAGGCGTTCCTGCACCGCTCTTGCCCTTTGCCTTCTTTTTCTTCTTCTTCTTGGACGGTGCCTTTGCGGGCGTTGCTTCTGAGGGCTCCTCGTCGATTGCGACACCACCTTCTTCATCGGGCTCTTGACTTTCATCCTCGTCTTCATCTTGTTCGGCTAGCATCGCGAATGCACTCTTTTTAGTGGGCGCCGGGAGGGGCTCATCGTCTTCTTCATCTTCATGTTCCTGCTGTTGGAGCTTCTCTAGTTGCTCCAGCTCTTCGCGCTCACGCTGCGCCTTGCGTAAGGCGCGTGAAGACATTTGACTTTTGGAGAGGTATAATTTGGCGAATGGCGTGCGACTACGTTAATCCTCTCCTGGCTCGGTTGTGCAAGTGTCTGTACCGAGCATGTGTCACGTTTGACTGCTTGAGGCGTAAAGCCAAACCTCGAAAAGTCCAGCGATCATGACGTCGTCGGCGGCTCCAACGGTCAAAAGTCTCGAAAATCAACGGAAAAGCATAAAGGAGACTTCACGCCAGCGACCGTTTGGCGTTGAAGTCGCTTAATCTTGCCTTGGTGCAATGATCACATGGAAGTTTTCGAGAAGATGATGCAGACGGAGGAATGGAATCTGACCCTGCCACCAGGTACTTGTGTTGATGGGATCCTTCAACATCATCTGGACGCAGACGAGCATGTCAATTCACATTCATAAAGAGCCGGGTGGCAATTTCTCCGAAGTACAAGCAGCAATTGCGTGAGCGACACCAGCACGATGAGACGCTCATGTCAATGCGAAAACGAACGACATGTGTCGCACTCGCTTCCACCAGGTGGTAGTGAAACATGCATGGAGACCACTCCCATAGGCGCTCTCGGATGTTATTCTGTATGAACGCCGCCGATGGGTGGTGAGGCTGACGGCACAGCTGGACGCCCAGCCGGAATATGCACTCATCCTCGCGAGACGTCGCTCATGATGATTCGATTTTATGCAACTTTTTGCTGGCGTCTGGTGTCTGGGCGCATGTGAGATAAGGGGACCAAGCGACCAAGGAGCTAGTCTGTGGTGCGAGCCTGATCTCCAGTATTAGATTAAGCGAGAGATCATGCTGGGTCTGGAACAACAAAACACAAAATCTCTCCGCTCGACGACTCCATTGTGGCTGGTGGAAGTTTATGGTTTGATGCTCTGCATGGCTCGGAGACTTGATGGAAACGTGCGTATACACGTGTGTTGTTTACAACGACGGCAACCACTTCAACGCAGAGTCGGACCGCTTTCGCCAACTACAGCACTACTATTACTGTAGTCTGCAGGCTATCAAAAGGGGCCACAGTCGTATTGTGCCACTTGTATACACTACTGACTTGGGTCCCCGCTACTCCGCAAGAGAAATCTCGGAATGTCCCTTCTTTCTTGGAGGGCTTTCACAAGATGTGAACATTATTGAGACGGAGGCATGGAAGGGTTGCAAGATCCGTTTCCGAGCTGAGTCAACAGGGCTCGACTGCTAAGCAACGAATTCATAAATGCAAGACTGTGATGGCGCAAGTGGTAACAGTAGCGTTATGCGTCAAAAGGAATTAATCATAGTGATATTAGGCTTGACACGAGGCCTGCGGGGCGGGACGACAAAGCAGACAGAGCCGCGAAATGAGGTGGATAGCGCACAATTGGAGGTGTCTTCTTTGTGCACAACTCATGGGCAGCAGCCTATCAGCATGCGTTGGCGGCGAGGATTTGCAAGAGAGTGGCTTGCCTGTGGCTTCTCGGAGCAGCGTAGATCCGGCTTGAGCATGGAAACGAGATAAACGAGGCCGGATGCAGTCCAGCCGGGCTCGCTCGCGTGCAGGGCTGGTGAGCGCTATCCTTATTCGGAGTCTGGCGTCTTCGCCAATAACCTTGCACATTTGCGCTCCGGGGCGTTGGACCATCCAACCCAGCCGATCCTTGCACATGGCATCGCAATAGCTGACTTGATAAGTCCCTCCTCCGCCCGTCTTGTTGCCGTGTGCAAAAGTCCCCGGCTGCCGTTATTAGACCTTCAAAGCCTGCCGTTTAGTAGTGCGAGGCGCCACTCTCTCCATCTTCACTTTGTTTACCTTTGCCTTCTTGGGAACACTTTCAACGGCCACTGGCAGAGTATCATACGAAACACGCCAAACACCTACCGAAACCGGCACACTCGGATCAATCCAGGACTGGCATAGCCGTCCACACTCGCCAACATGTCCCTCGTGGGCAACTTCACCTTTGGCAACTACGACAAGACCGCAGAGACTAGCGGCGCACAAGAGGGTGGCACTGCTTTCTTGCCTCGCTCAAACGTCACAGACCAGGACCCAGTGCAGGAGGAACACCGACAGGAACGTCGGGGCAGCTTCGCACGTCTGTCCTCTTCAAATCGCCGTGCATCAAATGCTTCTGCAGCAGCCCGGCCAGCCGCCACTCGCGAGGAAACGTACGCTACCGCGCAAACCCACCTAAGCCGTGGCAACACACAACAGAATGTCTTGCACAGCAGTGCTGGCGCCACCCCGATGGTCGAAAAGACCTTCGACGAGGTCGACGCATCCAAGGCAGGTCTGGAGCGTTCAGAAAAGCTAGAGCGATCAGAGAGCGAGTCTGAAGCAGAGCGGGAAAAGGAGCAACAAGTTCAGACCGACAAGACCATCCACGATCTTGCACGATCTCTCAGCAGGCAAAGTACCTGGTCCAACGTCCCCGGGAACCCTTTCGAGGCCGCCGCAGACTCTGAGCTCGACCCACATTCACCAAACTTCAAGGCACGATCATGGGTGAAAAGCATGATCAAGCTCAACCACGACGAAAACAAGACCCCGGGCCGTACTTCTGGTGTCTCTTTCCGCAACCTCAATGTCCACGGTTTCGGTGCTGCCACCGACTACCAAGCGGATGTGGCCAACGTCTGGATCAAGATGATCGATCCCATCAAGAACGCACTTGGTCTGGCCAAACAGCGCCGAATCGACATTCTTCGCGACTTCGAGGGTCTCGTGAAGAGCGGTGAAATGCTCGTTGTTCTTGGACCTCCTGGTTCCGGTTGCTCGACCTTCTTGAAGACATTGACTGGAGAAACACATGGCTTCAACGTCGAAAATGGCTCTGAAGTCAACTACCAGGGTATCTCGCCCGAGGAAATGCACAGCTATCACCGCGGTGAAGCGATTTACACGGCGGAGGTTGACGTCCATTTCCCTATGTTGACAGTTGGCGACACTCTGGACTTCGCCGCGAGGGCAAGAGCCCCAAGGAACATCCCAGGCGGCGTGAGCAGAACCGTTTACTCCCAACACATGCGTGACATGATGATGGCCACTTTCGGCATCAGTCACACCATTAACACCGTGGTTGGTAACGATTTCGTCCGTGGTGTATCTGGTGGTGAGCGCAAGCGTGTGTCCATTGCTGAGGCAGCACTCAGTGGAGCTCCTCTGCAGGCTTGGGATAACAGTACTCGTGGTTTGGACTCTGCCAACGCCATCGAGTTCTGCAAGACTCTGCGTCTCTCTACCGAGCTCGGCGGATCTGCAGCTATGGTCGCCATCTACCAGGCCCCACAAGCCGCTTACGACGTCTTCGATAAGGTTATAGTGCTTTACGAGGGGTACGAGATCTTCTTCGGTGTCACCACCGAGGCGCGTGGCTTCTTCGAAAGGATGGGCTTCGTGTGTCCCGATCGTCAAACCGATTCGGATTTCCTCACCTCCATGACCTCTGCACAAGAGCGTGTGGTGCGCGAGGGCTTCGAGAACCAGGTCCCGAGGACCCCAGAAGAGTTCGCTGCTCGCTGGAAGAACAGCCCCGAGCGTGCTCAGCTACTCAAGGACATCGAAATCTACAACCAGGAAAACCCAATCGGTGGTGAGCAGGCTCAAAAGTTCTTGGATTCACGCCGCGCCCAACAGGCGAAGCACGCTCGTCGCAAGTCGCCTTACACCCTCTCGTACACCCAACAGATCAAGCTCTGCCTCTGGCGAGGATTCATGCGTCTGAAGGGTGACCCTAGTCTGACTTTCACCCAACTTTTCGGCAACATCATCATGGCTCTCATCATTGGATCTGTCTTTTACAACATGGAAAAAACCACCGATTCTTTCTTCCAACGTGGTGCAGTACTCTTCTTTGCAGTGCTCATGAACGCCTTCGGTTCCGCCCTCGAAATTCTTACCCTCTACGCCCAACGTCCAATCGTCGAGAAACACAGCAGATATGCCCTCTATCACCCTTCTGCGGAGGCCTTCGCATCGATGCTTACAGACATGCCCTACAAGATCATGAACGCCATATTATTCAACCTGGTTCTCTACTTCATGGCCAACCTTCGCCGTGAACCTGGAGCATTCTTCTTCTTCGTGTTTGTAAGTTTCGTGGCCACACTCGTCATGTCCATGTTGTTCAGAACGATCGCCTCAGTTTCGCGAACTCTCTCACAGGCTATGGCTCCCGCTGCTATCATCATCTTGGCCATCGTTACCTTCACTGGATTCGCTATCCCGGTACCTTACATGCTTGGATGGTGCAGGTGGATCAACTATCTTGATCCCATTGCGTTCGCCTTTGAGTCTCTGATGGTCAACGAGTTCCATGGCCGCGAATTCCGATGTGGCGCCACCTCGGCCATCCCCAGCTATGGTACATGGGAAGGCGGCCAGAAGGTTTGCTCAGCTATTGGTTCCGTTCCTGGTGAAGAATACGTCAACGGCGATGACTACATCAACTCGTCCTTCCAGTACTACAATTCCCACAAGTGGAGGAACGTGGGAATTCTCTTCGCCTTCATGATCGGTCTCTGCACGTTCTACATTGCTGCCACTGAGTTCATCTCCGCAAAGAAGTCTAAGGGCGAGGTTCTTGTGTTCCGCAAGGGCTATACCCCGGCTTCCTTGAAGGAGAAGGTTCGCGACGAGGAGACGGCCAACGACGGTGCCGCCCTGGCAAAGAAGGAAAGCTACACTTCGGCAACCGACATCATTCAGAAGCAAACTGCCATCTTCAGCTGGAGAGACGTATGCTACGACATCAAGATTAAGAAGGAAGACAGGCGCATTCTCGATCACGTTGATGGCTGGGTCAAGCCTGGTACGCTTACCGCGCTCATGGGTGTCTCTGGTGCAGGAAAAACCACGCTCCTCGATGTCCTCGCCACTCGTGTTACAATGGGTGTTATCAGCGGTGAAATGCTTGTCGATGGCCGTCAGCGCGACGACTCCTTCCAGCGCAAGACTGGTTACGTTCAACAGCAGGATTTGCATCTCTCGACAACGACTGTTCGCGAGGCTCTCAACTTCAGCGCTATCCTTCGTCAACCGGCCGATGTCCCTCGCGAAGACAAGCTCACCTACGTCAACGAGGTTATCAAGCTTTTGGACATGGAGGAGTACGCGGATGCCGTCGTCGGTGTCCCCGGTGAAGGTCTCAACGTTGAACAGCGTAAGCGTCTTACTATTGGTGTCGAGCTTGCTGCCAAACCTGAGCTTCTGTTGTTCTTGGACGAACCATCTTCTGGTCTTGACTCTCAGACATCTTGGGCTATTCTCGATCTGCTTGAGAAGCTCGCAAACTCTGGCCAGGCTATTCTCTGCACTATTCATCAGCCGTCTGCTATGCTCTTCCAGCGCTTCGATCGCCTACTGTTCCTCGCCAAGGGTGGCCGCACGGTCTACTACGGTGAAGTAGGCGAGAACTCTAACATTCTTACCAACTACTTCGAGCAGAACGGAGCCCACAAGTGCCCGCCTGATGCTAACCCCGCCGAATGGATGCTGGAAGTCATTGGTGCCGCACCTGGTTCTCACACAGATATCGATTGGCACCAGGTTTGGCGCGGCAGCAAAGAGTATCAAGAGGTGCAGCGCGAGCTCGACTTCCTCAGGGATGAGCGCCCCAAGCAAATCACGCAGGCCTCCGACGCCACCAACGACAAGCAGTCTTACCGCGAATTCGCCGCACCTTTCGGTCTCCAGCTCTGGGAGGTCACAAAGCGTGTCTTCGAGCAATACTGGCGCACTCCCTCTTACATCTACTCGAAAGCTGCGCTCTGTCTGGGTTCTTCTATTTTCATCGGATTCATCTTCTTCCGCGCTCCGCTCACCCAGCAAGGTGTTCAGAACCAAATGTTCTCGATTTTCCTCCTCTTCACCATCTTCGGTCAACTCGTCCAGCAGATCATGCCTCACTTCGTAACACAGCGCGCCTTGTACGAGGTTCGCGAGCGCCCAAGCAGAACTTACTCTTGGAAGGCCTTCATGATCTCCAACATCACGGTCGAACTCCCCTGGAACGCTCTCATGGCCGTCATCATTTTCGTGTGCTTCTATTACCCAATCGGTCTGCAGGACAACGCAGCCGCTGCCGGAGCCACCCACGAGCGCGGCGCTCTCTTCTTCCTCTTCACCCTGCAGTTCCTCCTGTTCGCCTCCACTTTCACCAACATGATCATCGCCGGTATCGCAGACGCAGAGACGGGTGGCAACATTGCCAACCTGATGTTCTCCCTCTGCCTCATCTTCTGTGGTGTCATCGCATCCCCCAGCACTTTCCCCCGCTTCTGGATCTTCATGTACCGCCTTTCGCCCTTCACCTACCTGGTCTCAGGCATGCTCAGCGTCGGCCTCGCCGGCAACGAAATCACCTGCGCCGAAAACGAGCTCATCGAGTTCTCGCCTCCGTCCGGACAGACCTGTCAGACCTACATGACGGAGTGGTTCGTCGGCGGCGCCCCTGGCCGCCTCGAAGAGGGCTCCGGCTCGAGCGAGACCCTCTGCCGCTTCTGCTCGTACACCAACACAGACGTCTTCCTCGACCAGATCAACAGCAGCTACGACGACCGCTGGCGCAACTTTGGCATCCTGTGGGCTTTCATCATCTTCAACGTCTTCGCGGCCATCGGCCTTTACTGGCTCGCTCGCGTCCCCAAGAAGGCGAGCAAGAAGAAAGAGAAGTCCAACTAGATATGTCTCCTCTCTCGTCTTTCATTTCACACGCTATTTTTCGACCATTTACACCCTTTTTAGTCATCAACAACTTTTCACAATCATTAGCGACGGCGTTATACTTTTTGATATTTTTTTTTTGCGGATATTCAGAAATAGATGCTCCTGTGTGTTTCGTCAGATGCCACACCATCAGCCCTTTCCAGCGATGGAGAGAAAGGGAGAAATAATAGACGTCGGTAACAGAGTCGACCCGGCAACGAAAGCAAAAGTTAATAGAAAACGAGATTGTTCTTCGTTCATCGTCATTTTCATCATCATTATCGTCATCATCATCATCACTTCTAACGATCACACTCTCCAAAGTCCGCTGCGCGGCTTTCATTTTCATTGCCGTGGGACTGACCGCAAGCTTTGTGAACGAGAAGACACAAGCGACGTCGTTATCATAGTCGGTCTTGGAGAGCCAAAGACGAAAGAATACATTCCGGGCTTGGACGTGTCATGGACATGTAAATGTAAGTAAATCAACGTATGTACTGTTCATGGAGGATCTGGGATATCTTTTCTTGCGCGGTAGATCGCTGTTGATGTTTCAAACCAAGGCGAGAAAAGGACAGACTTCACAAGTTCAATTCTTAGCTTCGTCGACGGTGTGAAGATACATGTATCCAAAGATGTAGATTTGGCGGCGGGAACAAAGACTCATGCTTGATACAATGCACCACCCCTCGTCATCACAGCAGATTCGTAAAATGGTCGAATTCAGCGCCATGCGGGATATGCTGGACTCCACGAAAGAAGACCAAAGCGGTAGAAGACAAAGGAGGAGCAGAATGTGAATATGAAGTGTTTTGATCCTTTGAATAACACATGTAAGGATGGATTCTGTCTACGCTTCGCAATAAAAGGGCGAGCAGAGCTTGTTAAAATGTAGTGATAGTAGTACAGGCCATGACCACCATAGCTGACGCCGCTTACCTGGAAGTAACGAGCAGCGCAGGCCTTTTGAGAAAACACCCGAAACTCCGACGCTGTGCATATCATACCCAGGAAGGAACCCAGGTCGCTTGAGATGAAAAATGGGAAAGGAACTTCTCAAAGTTTGGCCTTCAAGCCTTCGACACCATGAGGGCCGCCGTTGGAGGCTGTGGCGGAAGCCTCCTTGTTGAGCTCGACAGTGCCTGCGTTCTCGCCGTTGCCGAAGAAAATGACCTGGACAGTCAAGTCATCTCGGTAGCGACGACTGTAAGGCGAAGGAAGAGTAAGCAGAGCGGAAATCATGTCCTTGTCTTTTCCACCAAGGGCGTTGCGGACAAGGTGGGTGGCAGCGTTCGTGTCCTCGACAACGAAGCGTTCGTCTTTGCCGGACTCGACGCCCCATTGCTGCTGCCTGATGGGTGCGCGCTGGCCGCCGTTGGAACCCTCATCGTGGTGATCGACGGGCAGGGAAGCCTTCTGCGAAGAGAACCAAGATTGCAACCAGCCGCTCGCGGTAGATGTGCTAGACTTGCTGTTCGATGCTTGCTTCTCGAGCCACTGGCCGACAAGGCCAACCACCTCTTCATTGGAGAGCATCTCCCAAAGACCGTCAGTAGCGAGCACAACGAAGTCACCCTTGGTAGGATCAACCTTTGTAGTTGTCACGACAGGCTCGGCTGTAACATAAGGCGGAGTCTTCAGGTGCTTCGAAGGTGTGCGGCCGAAGAAAGACTTCTTCATCATGTCCTGAGTTTGCTTGGTCCACTTGTAAACAGCATCTCCGAAAGCACGGCTGGGCTCAAGTCCTCCGAGGATGCGACCGTTGGCGGTAACATAAGGTTCATTGGGATGCTCTCGGCGAAGGCGAGCATCTTCCGAAGGTGTACCACCTGTCTGATCTTCTGAGAGGGCAGTTGCGGTCCATTTGCCGCTTGCGCCTCTGCGTCCGAGAACGGCACGGCTGTCACCAGTGCACGCCACGCGGAACTCCTTGGAGCGACTATCGTAAAAGCTGAGAAGTGCGCAGGAGCCTGAGAGAGCAGGAGCCAAGAGTTCGGCAGCAACGCGCTTTGACTGGGCCTTGAGGACCTTTTGCACTGAATCATGAACAATCTCGTGGTCCAACTTTACAAAGCCATTCTTGATCGCAGCGTCCACGGAATCGGCGGTAGGGTAAGTCAGCTGGGGATCCTGAAGAGCAGCCTTGTAGGTCGTGTTTAGCTCTCTCGCTACGTATGAAACAAGAGTTTCTCGGAGCTTCGCAGAAGTCGTCCATCCAGCATGGCCGTCAAAGACACCCCAGAACATCCAGTCTGAGCTAGTCTTGCCGGCTTCGGCAGCAGAGGTCGAGCCGGGGACCTCTACAATCTTCTCGACGTGGTCATCCTCAATGGGGTCGTTGCTAGGAATCTGAACCACATCGTATCGCACGACACCTTCACCCCTGTTCACCAGGTAGCTCTCCTCATTCGTCCTCAGCTTAGCATCAGCCTGCTCCGGTGTCAACATCTCCAGTACTTTGCGTCCCGAGTTGTCTGTCTCCTTGCTGATGGGAACGTCGGCCGGAATCTGGGCCGTGAAGAGTTGCCCTTGCTCGACGATGAGGGCCTTGCGGACAGCTTCTGGCAGCTGATTCCCGTCCACGGAAGGAGTCGCATGTGCTGTAGTAGGGGTGCTCGAATATGGCCTGGCCTGGCTCCCTGTGAGGCTTGCCGAAGTGGTCGCAACGTCTCCGCCGGTCTGTCCAAGGACGTTTTGATATCCGTAGTAGATGGCACCGGCGCCTACGCCCAGCGCGAGGGGTGCTGAGAGACGGCGGAACTGCATGGACGAGTGCAGTGGACGAAGGTTGCGGGAGGCGATCGAGCGCTGGAAGGGGACATTGCTGGGTCCGCTGATGCGGAGACTCTTGATGGCCTTGCGCGGAGTCGGCCGGCGGAAAGTGCGCAGGCTCTGCACTATGGCGCGACGCATGGCTGGGATATGTCCACGCAACGGAGGTGCATGGAGGTGTTGAGGGAGTCTGGCTTCGGCGAAGTGAGGTGATGCGGTGATCGATAACGATGCACTTCCGCGAGCATCATCAGCAAACCACCACCAACGCGCGCGCCGGTCGCGGTCATGGATTAGACTTTACGCTAATCAGCTTGGCACGGATGTTCCCGCCACTAAGCTTAGAGACTGCGCACACAGATTTGAATCTCTCAAAGTTCGTGACTTGGGATTTGGACGACTCCAGCGACTACCGATACCGACATTCGATATACCGTCAATACCGTCGCCATGCCTAACGTCTCCAAGTCCAACAAGGCCGCCGCCGGCAAGACCGGTGCCCAGGGTCGCAGCGCCATCGAGGATGTCGTCGCCCGCGAGTACACCATTCACATGCACAAGAGGGTACGTTCAGTTTGATGAAGTCCACGGATGGCTGTGACAAGCAACCACACATGCTGTGCGCGCTTTCCAGCATCGGACGGAAGACTGAGACAAGAGTTGAATCTAATCAATACTCGCGACAACAGGTGCACGGTGTCTCCTTCAAGAAGCGCGCTCCCCGCGCCATCAAGGAGATCCGCGCCTTCGCTGAGAACGCCATGGTAAGTCGAATCACTCCCGCTACATGTTAACCATGAACAGTGGTTTCGCCGTCATGTTCTGGCCCGGTTTAGCTAACACGAGACTACAGGGTACCTCCGACGTCCGCCTCGACCCCCAGCTGAACAAGAAGGTCTGGGAGTGCGGCATCAAGGGCGTCCCCTTCCGCCTTCGCGTCCGCATCTCGCGTAAGCGTAACGACGAGGAGGACGCCAAGGAGAAGCTCTACTCCTACGTCCAGGCCGTCAACGTCGCCAACCCCAAGGGTCTCCAGACCGCCGTTGTCGAGGACGCTTAGATGTATTGATCAGGGCATGACGGCGTTCAAGGCGCTTGTCACGGTGGAACATGGCTTGCTATGACGGAAGGACTTGCGGCGTCTCGATGCGAACCGCGCAGAAATCCGCGGCGCAAAATGAGACGGACGTGCGGCGTTCAAAAAGGAGCAGAAACTGCTCAAATGGTCATATACCCGAATGCAATCGTCGACCACCATTTCGACGAGCTCAATTTTCTTTCTACTATGATGTGTTGCTTGTCTTATCTTGTGTCCATGTACCTTGTAGTGACTTTCACCGTGCGTTTATGCTTCAATTTACCCAGGGCGGCAGCGACTGTCTTCTGGCTCTTAATAAAGACAGACTGCATGCCTTCATTTGTCCAAATCGTTGGTCCGGTGAGAAGCGTCCAAAACGAGTTGTGATGTTCTGCCTCTGACACGAGTCAATAACCTTTTTGGGGCAGGACGCCTCCATTATTACCATCGTTAATTTGCCGGCTGATGATCGAACGAAGCATTAAACCTCATCAAGATGCTTTTCCCCATTCACTTCGATATCACTTCTTGGAAAGCCCAAATTGATCCTCGACAATCACGTGACCTCGCGCCCATGTTGAACGCGCTTCCTTGAGCGTTCACGTCTTCCCCTGCAACCACAAAAAGACTTCATGAGACGAATTGTGAGAATATTCAGAACACCAATCAAGCTCCACCAGCCAGCATTATCTCTTCGGAATATCGCAGGAATGTCTGCAAATCCATTGAAGCGGACAAATACAGCAGACCGGGACATTTCACCACCAGCGAAGCGCAAAGTCACGGCAACAACCACGAGCAAAGCCGCAGCCAACTTTTTCAAGCCAACGTCACAGAAAACAAAAGAGCCCGAGGCCGTCAAATTCCAAATCATCGGCGATACAGCCCTCAAAGCTCAACATGGAGATCCCTGCGCTGTTGTCGCGGCGTATCCAAAACCGGTAAGGATTGCAGCTTTCGACCTGGACGACACCATCATCGCCACTGCATCCGGTAATCGGTTTGCAAAAAACGAAAGCGATTGGAGATGGTGGCATGTATCTGTACCTGCGAAAGTGAAACAATTGCACAGCGAAGGCTTCGCCATTGTCTTCATCAGTAACCAGGCAGCAATAAGCCTACGGTCTGATCCCAAAATTCCGAATGGGATGCGCAGTCTCAACAACTGGAAAGCTAAAGTCACGGCTGTACTTACGACGCTGGACCTCCCCGTGACCGTCTTTGCAGCTACTGGACATGATCTGTTCCGCAAACCAAGAACGGGCATATGGGAGAAGTTGCTCGAAGGGTATGGGCTGGCTAAAGAAACGGTCGATCTCGAGGGCAGTATCTTCATTGGCGATGCGGCTGGACGAGCGGGAGATAAGTCGCGGAAAGTCAAGAAGGATCACTCGTGTTCGGACCGGGACTTTGCTGCAAATGTCGGGATCGGGTTCCAGACGCCCGAAGAGTTCTTCCTCGGCGACGAGACCAAGCCGTTCGAACGTCTGATACATCCGAGTGATTATCTCGACGTTGAGCTTACCACGGACACTGAAGTCTCGCCCTTGGTTTTCACGAAAAAGAATGAGGTGGAGATCGTTCTGTTCTGCGGAAGCCCCGGCGCAGGGAAAAGCACGTTCTACTGGACCTACATGCAGCCGTTGGGGTACAAGCGCGTGAATCAGGATCTTTTGAAGACGAGGGACAAATGCGTCAAAGTTGCAACGCAGCACGTTGAGGACAGGCAGCCTGTCGTGGTCGACAACACAAACGCCGACAAGGATACACGGGCTGTATGGGTCAGTCTCGCGGCCAAGCTCAACGTACCGATCAGGCTGGTGCACTTTACGGCGCCAGCGAAGCTATGCGAACACAACGATACGGTGAGAGCGTTGACGGGTGACCTGGTGAGTTGCATATAGCTCGTGCAAGAAAACGGCCGCGCCCTGCATATTCGAGTATCCATTCTGACATGCATGCGGCAGATGAACCCCGAGTCGAGAACGATGCTGCCAAAAATGGCTTTTACAGGCTTCGCTTCGCGCTACCGCGAACCCACTGCGGATGAAGGGTTCGACGACATCACGAAGGTGAACTTCAAGGTACGTTTGATGACAACTCGTTGGGATTCGAACAGGCACCCCCTCTTTTCCCTCCACCTCCACCTGCAGTGACATGCCTGCAGCTCGAAGTACTGACACTTGACACCGGTAGTTCAATGGGACCGAGGAACAAAAGGCCGAATGGCGCAAGTATTGGGTGTCTTGATCAGGCTCATCTCATCCGGTCTATGGATCTGGCTGCAGTCCACTGCGACTGCGTTGAGCTGCATCTTTGATAGACCGGCAGGCGAGCCCCATGTGCCGGCTTGCTTAGTCGCATCTGGAAAGCAATCGCGTTGGCGACCTGCGCCAAGCTGTTCAGCCACATGCCTCAACACGTGCGCAGCAGCTGAAAGTGGACGTCGGTGGTCGACTCCACGTGAATCATTATTCATTCATCAACCTGAGGCAACAACGCGTTGCGCTGGAAAATCTCTTTTCCCACATCGCCGTGACCGACTTTTTCTTTCTAGCGGTGGACAACAGCGCGCCACGTCAAAGAGCACTGGGCAAACGCGGTTTGGAATAGAGAGCTTTTGGTGCGTTGTCAAAGCGTCGGCAGCATCGGAAGGGCGAACACAACAGGACGGACGCATGTGGTGGCCCGGAGATTGATCCGGGGATCTTTTGCTGTTGTGACTTGTAATCATAGGCACACAAGGAAGTAGTGACTGAGAAGGCCCGGATGCAGAGCCCGACTGACAGGTTCCTGTCTGTCTGCCTGACTGCCGTGCCCGCCACCTGCTCTGCTTTCGTGCCTGAACTTAACATGGAAGAAAAAGGCACAACAGCGAGCGCTTTGAGCACACGACATCCGCGTGCCCTCTTACCCAAATTGTAAATAAAAAGGTCAAAATAATAAGGTATCGAAACCTTGCGCTCTTCGCCTTTTTCTCGGCCGTTGCTCCCCTCAAAGAGTTAAAGGTCAGCGAAAAGACACTTTTCCCCCGCCCAGCTCTTCACATGAATCTCATACTAATAATAAACACCAACGTGGAAACCCGAATTTCACACGAAAACGTAGGAAGCGATGTCATAACCCTGCACCCGTGAAGCTGATCGATCGTGGGAAAGATCTCTCTACCGCCAACCTGACTCCCAAACCTCCAGAGTCCAGACAACCAGACTATTGGATGATCATCATGATGATGAAGGTGGGAAGCTTTTCCCAGCCACCTGTGTTTGTTCTTGTCTGCCGTATACAAGTGTACATGTACCCGCTCACCAGTAAGAGAGCTCGAATGGGCAAGCTACATGACTTGTATTCCTGCAGGTCGGCCGTTTTGCTTTCGTTTGTTCCTGCAGCTTTTGCAGGCGAACCGTCTAGCTACATATTGACGAGGTAAAAGCAACGTGGCTGCGAAAATCCTTCGCGCATGAGAAACCGTTGGCTTTTTGGACGTCGTGTCAGTATATCAATCATCAGGCCATCGAAATGACAAAGATTTCCAGACTGAGAGTCCGATCTGTATCACGCAGTCTAGACCTTTCCCACGACGTCAACAATCATGAAGACAACCCACCACCGGCGGAGCGATTACAGAGCAGAAGCAGCAGCCAGCTGACGCGTCTCCCCCGGCCTGACATCCTTCCACTTTCTAGAAAGCCAACATCATCAAGATTCAAAGCCCACAAATGCGCATTTTCTCCTCCTTGGGAATTATGGCCGGCGACGGACCGCCTAAGTTTGGTGGTTACCCGCCAGCCCCGCCTTGACTTTTTTACCCAAACAGAAAAACCTTTTGCTGTCCAAGTCTCGGTGCGAGCGCCGGCCCAGGCCTTCCGGCGGAAGTGGGCAACGGTCCCGCGTTGGGAACTTGGAGAGGGCGTTTTCTAGTCGTTTTGTCAAAATTGCTTGTCTGCAAACATGCTTGTCCAACGGGCGACAGATCGATTTTCTAGCCTGGCAGACTTGCGATGATGCCGTTCGAGGCGACCACGGCGAATTTCTTTCAGCGGTTCACAACTCCACGTGCGAGTGGACCAGGGCAGCGTCTTACAGCAAGAAGCTTTAGATGCACACATGACATCTTCTACTTTCAGGCGACAGCAGAAAACCAAAAGCTGCAGGTTCGCATAGAGTTTTGGATTGGAAGGGCGGCAGATGGCTGAATGTGCGGAGTGCCGTGTGGCGCTGACAGTCGAGTGACAAAGGTCCGGACGAGTGCGCACCTTGTCTATGGCCGCGGAAGGGAGCAGCATTTAACGAGCAAGGGATCATGGTCAGCAGCCCAATGGGGTGGCGACCGTCGGTGGTCGCACACGGCGCCTGTACAAACGCAGAGGTGCGCAGATGTGCGCTGTCAGACTGCGTGCTGGCTGTGATGTAGACAAACGGCTTGTTTGACAGCAATTGACGGCGAAGCTCGCTGCAAAAGCGTCGCGTGCTTCAACGATGGCCGCCGGCAGGCGCCACCGAACAGGAAGGTGCTCGGCTGCAGGCGCTCACTTTTGCCGGCCAGTCTGGACATATGGCATTTCTGCCCTTTGGCATCCGCATCATCTGTTTTCCCACCACTTCACTCACCAATCCTGCGGCTTCTGTGGGCCCTCTGCGATTTGGTGATTGGCCCGATACATGCGTAATGCAGAGTGAGGTCCTCTCCTCGCCCCGAAAATGTGGCCACAGTCGGTCCTCTGACCTCGGCCGCGGCAGCAGGTGTTATTGTTCTGCGAGGACGACCTACAGGTACTCATGTCCAATGTAGTGCTGCTTTCGCTACCATGAAACACTGAGAGTACAGAGGGTGGTGACACGCGCCGACCAGCCCCAGACGCAAACCGAGTTTCTGGGAGCGCCTTGCGTTTCGCGGTGCCGATCGAAGAGTCCAGCCGCCGGGCATGTGACGGAGTGTGCGAGGACAGTAGTAGTGTTGGAGTGACGGTGACGTTGATGATGCTGGGATGCAAGCAATCTATTTTGCCAGACCGAAGGGCAGAAGGTGAACAGATCCCGATGCTCACCGGCCTGTCCATCCACAATCGACCATTATTGGCTGCATGTCAATAGATGTTTAGCCCCGGCGCCGCGGTATTAGCGTCAGGCACAGTTCCAAGCTGCGGTGGTGCGCTTCTTCCCACTGCGCTAGACCTGCGCCGAACGCTCTTCTGAGTTCTGCCACCACCAGGCAGTCTGAGAATCCACATATCCGTCGTTGCGCCCGCCCACCACCGCACCGTCTGCCGCACCAGCCAGAGCCATCAATCCGTCATTGCCGTTGTTGTCGTTGTCGCCCGCCCGCCTTGCGGCCATTCACCCATTGTTGTCGACCGCCGGCCAGCGATCCTTCACCACCACCAACGCTTCCAAACTCTCACTTCTGCGCCGTCTCAATATACACGTCCCTCCCCGCCGCCGCTACTGCCACGCGCCAGACATTCGTTCCCGCATCAGACTGTTCCAGATCCTTGGTTCCACCCGCCCACCTTTTGCTTCTCGGTCTGTCCCGTCAGACAATCTGTGTCTCGCGCACAACTTGTGCCAGCTCACTGACTGCACCTCGGCCTGACGACTTCGTGGCACCTTGAGACTCCTCCTTGAGAGCCACAAGCTACAAGCGAACGCGCGTGCATGTTCCGCAATTGTCCTTTGTTCTCGATCATGTCCGGATTGTCACGCTGAAATCGAACGCAAGCGAGCAACTTTGGGCTACAACTTCAGCAGATCGCCCTCGTTTTGACCATCGGAGACCCGATCTTCGACAATGCCAGACAACGCGATGTCTGGACCCGTATCGCCGTTTCAATTCGAAACATCGCATTCGCGCGAATCCTCTGGAGCCTCCACTTCATCCACCCCAATCACACCAACCTTTTCCAATCGGAGTCATGGCCTGTGGCAAAATTCGAACTCTTCTTTCGGGACCACGCCAGAGTCGCCGGTCAATCTGACCAAGTCGCCACTGCACGACTTGCTTGAGGATCCGGAGGAGAGAGACGATGGCTCCTTTGGTCATCCCGTAGAGCGCCAGGATACAGAGGACCAACCCAACGATGGGCCTCTGTGCATATGTACGTGTTCCCCTCTCGATTTTCACTTCAAACACCGCTGACGTCGCATCAGGTGATACTCCGTTTTGTGCTCACCAGACTGGTCAGGAGTCGCGATCAAGCATAGTGTCTCCTATCCCCGAATGGACCCCAGGCGACGAATTCGACATCTCACCACAGCATCCCGTGAAGCGAAGAAGGTCCAAGGAACGTAGCAGCGAATCTTTGGCTTCACGCATGAGCCGTCGTTTTCCCTCTATCTCGAAGCGTTGGAAAGATCAGCCCTCAAACTCAGCCTTGGATTCGTCAGTCAGAAGCGCACCAGCATCCAGAACATCGTCTCTGCGACTGGGTAGCATGAAGCATGCGTTTGGTACTCACAGCGAATCGCGCACGCCACCATTCAGCCCAGTAGAACCGCCTCAGCACGAGGCAAAGTCGTCCAGTACATCAAGGATTCCCTCTATGGCGATCGACATCCAAGGGTCCGAGGTGCTGGATCCGATAACCCACCGGGACCTTGCTTCAACTCCTCTCCTTCCACCGATGATGGAGTCCAACCTCGTGTCAAGGCGTAGCCAGGTACATTCTCCTCTCCAGTCGCCAACCATCGCCGAGGGGGATGGTACTTTTGCCAGCACACCAAGGTTGACACCTAATCTCCGTGGCATCCCGACTCCGCCACTGTCGACCAAGGCATCCATCGCTTCCTTCCATAGGTCAGCAGTAGAGCAGAGCGGTGCCGCTGCAGACGTCCCGGCCATGCCCCTCAGTGATGACAACGACCCGTGGGCGGCCAGGCTAGGCCATGCCAATTTCCACATCTCACCTGAGCCGTACTTTCCTGACCATTGCAATGCCGAATCTTGCAAGCGTCTGTTGGAAGACTGGGAGTCCGCGCGCATCGACTACATGCGTCAAGCCACTCCTATCAGTGAGCACTACGGACCGACTTCACATACCTTCAAGCTGGCGGAGCGAAAGTGGGCAGAATTAGACGCCGTGTGGCGTGCCAACCATGAACTTGCCACCACCCAGGCAGGCGGTTCAGCCCAAAGTCCAGTGTACCAAGCATTGGCCGAGACAGCGCCCTTGTCGAAGATGCCCTCATTGAACGACCCCCAACAACCATCAAAGTTCCCTAAGATCGACGAATCAGACATCGTGGGTCCCATGGTCCAGTATGCGCGTGTTCAAAGACGGCCCTCTCGAAGACCGAGCTTTTTGAAATTATTCACCGACCCAGCTTCACTGCTCGGCCGTTCTGCATTCAGCGTCCGTCGATAGGAGACGACGGGTCGACTTCTGATTTGCATTGTACTCCGTTTCCGATCGCCACATACACACGGGCGACGGACGCATGTCATTATAACGATTATGATTTTACGATCTCATGGCCAGTGCGTAGAGTCGCCAGTGCGAGCGCTCCGCCAGTTGCATTTCAAAAAGCCTTCTTGTTTTTTTTGTTATTGGAATGCTTCCAGAAAAGCCGGCGAGGCCTTCGCGAGAGCGACTGGAATGAAATTGGTTATTGGGAGGGAAAATGAGAGAAAGGCGAAAATGGAAAGGAAAGGAAAGGAAGGAACAAGGAAGGATAGGCGTTTTCCCAAAACTTCCGTCGGAGGAAATGGCTGTACAATTTTGGTTGATTTTGGATGCTGGATGGCAAGGTGGTGCCAGAGGAGTCTGCGCTATGCTTCTTGTTGGTCGAGGCGGAATAAGGTCGGTGTGGGCTCGACTGTACGACTCCTGGTGACCGCGCGCGCGCATGTACAGATAGCGGTAGCTTAACAACATGGGAAAAGATGATGTTGCCACCTCTTACCTCGCAATCAGTCAGTCAGTGCTCGCGCCCCTTAAGGTGATTGCTCGCGCCGCCTTTGAAGTATACATTCGTCAGGACGCATCGCCCTGCTGGTGTGTCGTCGGCTCGGCGAGGGTTCGATAATATTATTGTTATTGTTGCTGCTGCCGCCGCCGCCGCCGCCGCCACCGTCATCGTTGAGGCGGTGTAAAGCACGATGGTAGTGCTGCGTGATCCCGTTTCGTTTTACAGGAGTGGCGTGCGCCTCAGATATGTCGTCGGGAAAGGGTCATTGATGCATGGCGCTGGATGAGCCCGCCAGAATTGGGGCGGCGCAGAGCGGTGAAGGCGACAGCGTGGATGAAAAGAAAGTAAGGACGGAGTCTGAACTTCAAGTAGTTAGGAGTTGTCACGTTTACATAGTAGGCAGGAACGCGGGAGGTTCTTTCCTTCTGGAATGAAGACAGCATTACTGAAACAATACAGTACATTGTACGTGGTCCTTTCATATCTAGATGCACTTACACCTCTTCTTGCGCTGACTCGTGGTGCCTCAACAGGGTGGGTTGATTCAGTCGTGGACGTGTGTCGGACAGATCAATAATGTGGGCGTCTTTCCATGCACGGACGAAATGTATCAAGTGAAACCTGTACTCGTGGACACATTCATGAATACAGAAGGAAACTGGAGCCTTGAGAGGTATCCGCAAGAAACGCAGAGGATCGCTTGTTCACATTTCAGCATCTCACGGCGCCCGCCACGCCTGTAAGTTAGGCTGTCCTGAGGAATGTATCAAGAGCCCATGATAGAAACGCCTTCATCCACGCACTCTCATTCCTCTACGAACGGGGCTTCTCCTTCTTCTCCTTCCACAGAGCGGAGAGACCGACACCGGAAACCTTGACGACCTTGAAGCGCACACCGGGGATATCACCCTTGGCCTTGCCCTTACGACCGAAACCAGAGAGGAGGACCTCGTCGTTCTCGTCGACGAAGTTCAGGCAACCGTCATTGGGGACTGCGTGTGATGTTAGCAGGCTGTCCGTCGGAGGTCTGGATCTTGGTAATAATTCGTACCGAAAGCGGTGACCTTCTTGCCGTTCTTGATGAGCTGCACACGCACACACTTGCGAATGGCAGAGTTGGGCTGCTTGGCCTCAACACCGACCTTCTCGAGGACGATACCCTTGGCGTGGGAA
>Ga0265797_10002964_pt1 | contig 27823 bp, 23 predicted proteins | sample P2T30metagenome_FD_192433 | JGI IMG/M metagenome (GOLD analysis project Ga0265797, IMG submission 192433) | Plant litter microbial communities from East Loma Ridge, Irvine, California - P2 T30 | ecosystem: Environmental > Terrestrial > Plant litter > Unclassified | place: USA: California... | reverse complement strand
GTCCAAGCTCGGGGCGACGGTGCGCTCATCGATCTCGGGGTCCAGGATGACCATCAGTTCGTACTGGTGCATGACTAACCCACCTCCTTCGGACTTAACGGTCACAGACGGTCTGTGACAGGAGGGTATTCATGTCGCGGCGTCGACCGTGAGGCAGACGCAACCTTCCCAGCGTAGCCGAGCGCGCCTCCTGAATCAATGCCGCCGCAGCGGCCGCCGGCCCCGGAGAGCCGAGGAGGCGCGGGTCGACACCCGCAGGACGGGTTACGCCCCTGCGCCCTCGCGTGTGCCCCACCAGGCGAGCAGGCGCTCGGTGGCGACCTCGGCCCCCAGCGGCCCCTCTTCGGTGCGCAGCTCGAGCAGGAAGCGGTAGGCCTCGCCGACCTCGCGGCTCGGGCCGATGCCGAGGACGCGTTGGATCTCGTCGCCGTCGAGGTCGGGCCGCAGCGAGTCGATCTCTTCGCGTTCGCGCAGCTCGGCGATGCGGGCCTCGAGGTCGTCGTAGGCGAAGCCGAGCCGGTCGGCCTTGCGTCGGTTGCGCGTGGTCACGTCGGCCCGGGTCAGCATGTGCAACCGCTCGAGCTGGTCACCGGCGTCGCGGACGTAGCGGCGCACGGCCGAGTCGGTCCAGCCGCCCTCGGTGTAACCGAAGAACCGGAGGTGCAGCTCGATCAGGCGCGAGACGGCGGCGATCGTGTCGTTGTCGAAGCGCAGCGCCTTCAAGCGCTTCTTGGCGAGCTTGGCGCCGACGACGTCGTGGTGGTGGAAGGTGACGACCCCGCCCGGCTCGAGGCGGCGCGTGGCCGGCTTGCCGCAGTCGTGCAGCAGGGCCGCGAGGCGCAGGGTGAGGTCGGGCGCCTCGCCTGGGTGCCGCTCCCGCTCGTAGCCGATGGCCTGGTCGAGCACGGTGAGGCTGTGCTCGTACACGTCCTTGTGGTGGTGGTGCTCGTCGACCTCGAGGCGCATGGCGGCGAGCTCGGGCATCACGTGGTCGGCCAGGCCGGTGTCGACCAGCAAGCGGACACCGTCTCGGGGGGTTTCGGTCTTGAGCAGCTTCGACAGCTCGTCGGCGACCCGTTCGACCGAGACGATCGACAGGGTCTCGGCCCGGGCGGTCATCGCCTCGCGCACCTCGTCGGACACGGTGAAGCCGAGCTGCGCCGTGAACCGGGCGGCCCGCATCATGCGCAGGGGGTCGTCACGGAACGAGTCGACCGCGGTGCCCGGGGTGGCGAGCCGCGCCTCCAGCAGGTCGTCGACGCCGCCGGACGGGTCGACGAGCACGCGCTGGGGCAGACGCAGCGCCATCGAGTTGACCGTGAAGTCGCGACGGACCAGGTCGCCCTCGAGGGTGTCGCCGAACTCGACGACGGGCTTGCGGGTCTCGCCGTCGTAGACGTCGCTGCGGTAGGTGGTGATCTCGACGGTCTCGCCGTCGACGCGGGCGGCGATCGTGCCGAACGCGCGGCCGACGTCCCAGTGGGCCTCGGCCAGGGGGACGACGATCGCCAGGATCTGGTCGGGGTCGGCGTCGGTCGTGAAGTCGAGGTCGTTGACCGGCCGGCCGATGAAGGCGTCGCGCACCGGACCGCCGACGAGGGCGAGCTCGTGACCGGCCGCGGCGAACGCGGCGGCGAGCTTCTCGATGCGGGGGGTGGCGGCCAGATCGTCCAGTCGCTGCAGGGCCCGTGCGACGCTGTCCATGACGAAACAGCTTGCCACAGCCGAGGAGGCGCGGGCTGAGTCCCCGACGGCGCCTCGCGACCCCGTCCTCCCACCTCGCAGGCGCTTCGCCGCTGCTTCTTGGTCGTCGTTGCCTAGACTCGGCATGCTCGAACGGCCCCTGTCGCCGTCGACACCTGACGCCTATGAGACTCTTCTTCGCCGTGATCGCCGCCCTGTTGGCGGTGTTCGTCGTGTCGGCGGGGCTGCCCGCCACCGCGGCACGAGCGGCGTCCGCGCCCTCCGACGACGGCGTCACGATGACCGTCGAGCCGGCCTCCGACGGCGTGCTGCGACCCGACGACGACCTCACCCTCGGGGTCACCGTGACGAACGACGGAGACAGCGACCTCGCGGCGACGAAGGCCCGCATCTACCTCGACCGCGAACCGTTCACGACACGGTCCAAGCTCGCCTCGTGGCTCGACCCCGACGACGTCTCGGGCGACGACTACCTCGGGCGACAGCTCGTCCAGGTCGACGTGCCGGCGGTCTCCGCCGGGTCCTCCGTCGCCCTCGACACCGTCGTGGTGCCCGCCGACCGACTCTCCCTGACCGGCCGCGCCTTCGGGGCACGCGCGCTCGGGGCCCGCGTGCTCGACGCCTCGGGCAGCCAGGTGGCGCAGACCCGCAGCAGCGTGGTCTGGTACCCCGCCGACAGCTTCCAGCCGACCCGCGTGGCGGTCGCCGTGCCGATCACGACGCCCGAGAGCGAGACGGGCGTCCTCGACGCCTCCGCCCTCGCCGCGTACACCTCCGACGGCGGGGTACTGCGACGCGAACTCGACGCCGTGTCCGGCACGGGCGCGACCCTGGGCGTCGACCCGATGATCATCGCGTCGATCCGCCTGCTCGGCACCGAGGCCCCGCAGCCGGCCGTCGACTGGCTCGACGAGCTGCAGGCGCTGCCGAACGACATGTTCCCGTTGGCGTACGCCGACGCCGACGTCGCCGGGCTGCGACAGGCCGGCGCGACGACCGTCCCGGCCGTGACCTCGCTCGACACCCTGGTCGACCCCGACCGCTTCGAGGACATGCCCGCACCGACCGACACGCCCACCGAGACCCCGGACCAGGGCACGGACGACGGCTCGGGCACCGGCGTCGCCGGATCCGCCCCCTCCGCCCTGCCGAGCGACGGGGTCACCGACCAGCCGACCGGCGAGCCGTCGCCCGACGAGACGCCCGGCGACGGCGTGGTCCTGCCGACCACCGCCCAGCTGCTCGACTTCCCGTGGACGCAGCGCGACGTCGTCTGGCCGCGCGAGTCGTCCGTCGTGTCCGCCGACCTGACCGCGTTCGCCGGCGGCTCGTACACGTCCACCATCGTCTCGAGCGGCAACGTCGACGTCGACGGCGACTCGACCGAGAACGCCGCGGTCACGATCGGTGACGTCCCGGCCGTCGTCTCGGACGACCCGTTGTCCGACCTGGTCACCGAGGCCGCCGAGGCGACGAGCCTGGCCGAGTGGCAGGCCACGATGGCCCGGCTCTCCGCCACCGTCGCCACCATCGCCTACGAACGGCCCAGCGACGCCCGCACGCTGCTGACCACGCTCGAGCGCGAGTGGCCGTCGACCGGTCAGTTCCTCACCCGCACGCTGCAGGCCGTCGACGGCCTGCCCTGGGTCAGCGGTGCCACCCTGACCGACGCCCTGGCGAGCACCCCGTCGACGGCGACGGTCGTCGACAGCCCCGAGAGCGACGCCCGCCTCGACCAGCTGCGCGACCTGGTGTCCGCCGACGAGAGGGTCGTGGACTTCTCGACCGCCCTCGCCGAACCGCAGCTCGTCACCGAGTCGGCCCGACTCCGCACGATGGCCCTGGCCTCGCACGCCTGGCGCGACAACGTCGACGGCTTCCCCGCCGAGGTCGCCTCGGCCGTGGCCGACGCGACCGCGACGTCGGGTCTCGTGGCCGTCGTCCAGGGCTCGCCGATCTCCATCCTCGGCGACCGCTCGGCCCTCCCCCTCTACCTCGAGAACAAGACCGACTCGGTCGCGACGGTGATGTTGAACCTGACCCCGTCGAACTCCATCCTCTCGATCGAGCGCAGTCCCATCGAGGTGACGATCCAGCCGCAGTCCCAGACGCGGGTCAGCGTGCCCGTGCAGTCCGTCGCCAACGGGACGGTCTCGGTGCAACTCCAGCTGGTCAGCCTCTCGGGCGTGGCGATCGCCACCCCGGTCGACGTGCCGCTCTCGGTGCAGGCCGGGTGGGAGACCGCCATCACCTGGATCTTCGGCGTCGCCTTCGCCGCCCTCTTCGTCGGCGGCCTCTACCGCACCTTCCGCAAGCGCCGCCGGGCGCGCGACGAGGCCCGGTCGTCCGGCGACGGCCCGTCGGCCGATGCCGCCCCGTCACCCGATGCGGCCGCCTCGCCGCCCGTCCAGGAGTCCATGTGAGCAACCAGGGCGGTCTCGGTCGCGCCAGCATCCTCCTCGCGTCCGGGACGATGGTCTCGCGCGTCCTCGGCTTCGTGAAGGCGGCCGTGCTGGCCGCCGCGATCGGGCAGTCGGCCAGCCGCGCGGCCGACTCGTTCGCCCTCGCGAACCAGCTGCCGAACAACATCTACGCGCTGATCGCGGGTGGCCTGCTCAGCGCCGTGCTCGTGCCCCAGATCGTGCGGGCGGCGACCTCCGACGACGGGGGGCAGCGGTTCATCAACAAGATCGTGACCCTCGGCACCATCGTCTTCGCGGCCGTGGGCCTGGCCGGCACGCTGCTCGCCCCCGTGCTCGTGCGGCTCTACGCGCAACAGAGCACGGACGGCGGCGCCGGATTCACCTCGGACCAGCTCGCCCTCGCGACCGCCTTCGCCTACTGGTGCCTGCCGCAGATCTTCTTCTACGCCATGTACTCGCTGCTGAGCGAGGTGCTCAACGCCCGACAGGTGTTCGGGCCCTTCACCTGGGCCCCGGTGCTCAACAACGTCGTGGCCATCGCCGGCCTGGTCGTCTTCATGGTGATGTTCGGCGGTGCCGTCGAGAACTCCGCGGTCGACGTCTGGACCGGCGACCGCATCTTCGTCATCGCCGCCACGGCCACCCTGGGCGTCCTGGCGCAGGCGGCGTTCCTCTTGCTGTTCTGGCGCCGTGCGGGTCTGACCTTCCGCCCGGACTTCCGCTGGCGCGGCGTCGGCCTCGGCGCCACGGGCAAGGCCGCCGGGTGGCTGTTCGGCATGGTGCTCGTCACCCAGCTCGCCGGGCTGGTCCAGAGCCGCGTCGCCACCCTGGGCAGCGAGGTGGGCGCCTCGAACGCGGTCCTCGCGAACGCCTGGCTGCTCTTCATGCTGCCGCACGGCATCATCGCCGTGTCGATCGGCACCGCCTACTTCACGCGCATGAGCGGCCACGCCTCGCGCGGCGACCTGCGGGCCGTCCGCACCGACATGTCGCAGTCCCTCCGGGCCATCGGCATGTTCATGGTGTTCGCCGCGGTCGCCATGTGCGTCGTGGCCTACCCGTTCGCCCGGTTCTTCGAGGTCGACTTCGCCGGGTCGACCCGCACCGCCGAGGTGATCCTCGGCTACATGCCCGGCCTCGTCCTGTTCAGCGTGCTGTTCATCGTGCAGCGGGTGTTCTACTCGATGCACGACCAGCGCACGCCGTTCTTCCTGCAGCTCGTCCAGTCGGGCATCTTCGTCGCCGGCGTCGCGATCTCGGCCGCCGTGGTGTCGCCCGAGCACATCGCCATGGCGATCGCCGTCACGACGTCGATCGCGGGCTCCAGCCAGGCCGTGGTCGCGCTCGTCGTCGTCAAGAAGCGGCTGGGCGGCATCGACGGCCGCTGGGTGCTGCGCCGCTACGTCCAGTTCTTCGTCTTCTCGCTCGTCGCCGGGGCCGTGGGCCTCGTCGTCGTGACCGTCCTGGGTGGTTTCTCCGCCGACGGCTTCGCACAGTCCGGCCGCGTGCCGGGCGTGCTGACGGTCGTCGTGGCCGGGGCCGTCATGGGCCTGGTCTACGGCGCACTGCTCTGGTTCGCGCGGATTCCCGAGCTGCGGGTGCTGACCACGCCGGTGACCGCACGTCTCGCACCGACCGTCTCGCGCCTCCTGCGTCGCTGAACGCCGCTGAGCGCCTTTGCCGAGCACGGCCGGGCCCCGGACTGCCAGGCCCGCGGGAATGCCCCGTCGGTAGGATGCGTTCCACCAGACGATCGAGGGATCCGACCACCCGAGCCACCACTCGCGGGTCGTCTTCCCGCTCGTGAAGTTCTCCCCAGGAAGGTGCCCATGCGCCAGGTCATCATCATCGGTTCCGGCCCCGCCGGCTACACGGCCGGCATCTACGCCGCCCGGGCCGGTCTGCGCCCCCTCATCGTCGCGAGTTCGGTCGAGGCCGGCGGCGAGCTCATGAAGACCACCGAGGTCGAGAACTTCCCCGGCTTCCCCGACGGCATCCAGGGCCCCGAGCTCATGTTCAAGATGCAAGAGCAGGCCGAGAAGTTCGGCGCCGAGGTGCTGCTCGACGACGTCACCGCCGTCGACCTGACCGGCGACGTCAAGAAGGTCACCCTGGGCAACGGCACCGTCGAAGAGAGCCTCACGGTGATCTTCGCCACGGGCAGCGCGTACCGCAAGCTCGGTCTCGCCGACGAGGAGCGCCTGAGCGGCCGCGGCGTCAGCTGGTGCGCCACCTGCGACGGCTTCTTCTTCAAGGAGAAGGCGATCGCCGTCGTCGGCGGTGGCGACTCGGCGATGGAGGAAGCGACGTTCCTGACCCGCTTCGCCTCGAAGGTCTACGTGATCCACCGCTCGAGCAGCCTGCGCGCGTCGAAGATCATGCAGGACCGGGCTCACGCCAACGAGAAGATCGAGTTCCTGTTCGACAAGCAGGTCACGGCGATCCTCGGCGGCGAGAAGGCCACCGGCGTCACCCTGACCGACACGGTCGACGGCAGCACGACCGACCTCGACCTCGACGGCCTCTTCATCGCCATCGGCAACGACCCCCGCGTCCACCTGGTGCACGGTCAGGTCGACCTGACCTCGGACGGCACCATCGCCGTGCAGGGACGCAGCTCGAAGACCAACCTGACCGGCGTCTTCGCCGCGGGCGACGTCATCGACGCGACCTACCGGCAGGCGGCGACCGCCGCGGCCTCGGGCACCGTCGCGGCGCTCGACGTCGAGCACTACCTGGCCTCGCTCGACCAGACGTTCCTGGCCGAGCAGACCGTCGGGTCGGCCGAGGGCGTCGAGACGTCCGAGTCCGTGGTCGCCTGACCCGCGCCTCCTGAAGCCAACCCAGATCACCCTGACGAAAGGAACACCATGAGCAGCGCCAAAGCAGTGACCGACGCGTCCTTCGAGGCCGACGTCCTCAACTCCGACAAGACGATCCTCGTCGACTTCTGGGCCGAGTGGTGCGGCCCGTGCCGCGCCGTGTCGCCGATCCTCGACCAGATCGCCGCCGAGCACGGCGACAAGATCGAGATCGTCAAGCTCAACGTCGACGACAACCCGCAGACCGCCATGAAGTACCAGATCACCTCGATCCCGGCCATGAAGGTCTACCGCGGCGGCGAGGTCGTCAAGACGGTCATCGGCGCCAAGCCCAAGCCGGCCCTCGAGGCCGACCTGGCGGAGTTCATCGCGTAGTCGACGCCGACACCACGACGAGAGCCCGCCCAGCACACGCTGGGCGGGCTCTCGTCGTCTCCCGCCCGCACGGGCATAGTCTTGACCGAATCACCCTCTGACAGAACCGGGACACCGATGAGCGACAAGGGCACCAACCTCGACCCGTGGTACGACTCGTACGCCGACCGTACGGCCGGCCTCAGCGCCTCCGAGGTCCGAGCCCTGTTCGCCGTCGCCTCGCGTCCCGAGGTCGTCTCGCTGGCCGGCGGCATGCCCTACGTCTCCGCCCTGCCCCGTGAGCTCGTCACGGGGGCCATCGACCGCGTCATGGCCGACGGGGGAGCGATGGCGATGCAGTACGGCAGCGGCCAGGGCACCCCGGCGATCCGCGAGCACATCATGCAGATCATGGCGATGGAGGGCATCCGCGGCAGCGCGGACGACGTCGTCGTCACCACGGGCTCCCAGCAGGCCCTCGACCTCGTCACCCGCCTCTTCGTGAACCCCGGCGACGTCGTGCTCGCCGAGTCTCCGAGCTACGTGGGCGCCCTGGGGGTCTTCAAGGCGTACCAGGCCGACGTCGTGCACGTCCCGATGGACGAGCACGGACTCGTGCCCGAGGCGCTGCGTGAGGCCATCACGGCCGTCACGGCCCGTGGGGGGCGGATCAAGTTCCTGTACACGATCCCGAACTTCCACAACCCGGCCGGCGTCACCCTCACCTGGGCCCGACGCGTCGAGATCCTCGAGATCTGCCGCTCGGCGGGCATCCTCGTCCTCGAGGACAACCCCTACGGGCTGCTCTACTTCGACCAGCCGGCCCCCCAGGCGATGCGCTCGATCGACGACGAGGGCGTGATCTACCTCGGGTCGTTCTCCAAGACGCTCGCGCCCGGCTTCCGGGTGGGCTGGGCCCTCGCCCCGCACGCCATCCGCGAGAAGCTCATCCTCGCCAACGAGTCCGCCACGCTGTCGCCGAACTCGTTCGGGCAGTTCGTCATCACCGAGTACCTCGACCAGGCCGACTGGCGTGGGCAGATCGAGACCTTCCGCGACCTGTACCGCGAGCGGCGTGACGCGATGATCTCGGCGCTGGGGGAGTACCTGCCGTCGCTCACGTGGAACGTGCCCGACGGGGGCTTCTTCGTCTGGGTGGGGCTGCCGGCCGAACTCGACTCGAAGGCCATGCTGCCCCGAGCGGTCAAAGAGCTCGTGGCCTACACACCAGGCACGGCGTTCTTCGCCGACGGCGACGGTCGGCAGAACATCCGCTTGTCGTTCTGCTACCCGACTCCCGAGTCGATCCGCACCGGTGTGGCCCGCCTGGCGAACGTCGTCAACGGCGAACTCGACCTGTTGCGCACGTTCTCACCCGCGAGCCTGTCGAACCCGGCCACTCGCCCGCAGAGCGTCGTCGTCCCGCCGCCGAACACCAACTGATCAGGACTTTCGGCGCGTGGTGGGCGTTCCGCCCGAGACCGGCCACCGTCGTGACACGAGAAAGAGACCCCCATGGCATCCAGTGAGCTGCGTACCGTCACCGTTCTCGCCGGAGGCATCTCGCACGAACGCGACGTCTCCCTCCGGTCGGGGAGGCGCGTGGTCGACAGTCTCGTCACCCACGGCATCCAGGTCGAGCTCCGCGATCCCGACGCCGCGTTGCTCGGGCACCTGACCGCATCACGTCCCGACGTCGTGTGGCCGGCCCTGCACGGAGCGAGCGGTGAGGACGGAGCACTGCGCGGCCTGCTGGAAGCACTCGACGTCCCCTTCGTCGGCAGCACGGCGGCGGCGGCGCGACTCGCCTGGGACAAACCGACCGCGAAAGAACTCGCCCGACGTGCCGGGGTCTCCACCCCGCGAGGCATCACCCTGTCTCACGACGCCTTCCGCGAGCTCGGCGCCGTCGGCGTGTTGGCCGCCATCGCCGAGGAGCACCCGGTGCCCGTCGTCGTGAAGCCGGCACGGGGTGGCTCCGCCCAGGGCGTCACGGTCGTCGACGACATCGGTGCGCTGCCGCGGGCCATGGTCGATGCGTACACGTACTGCGACGACGTCATCGTCGAGCAGAAGATCACGGGTACCGAGGTCGCCGTCGGGGTCATCGACACCGGTGACGGCCCCCTCGCCCTGCCTGCGGTCGAGATCGTGCCTCGTCAGGGCTTCTACGGGTTCGAGGCCCGCTACAACGCTGGGGAGACCACGTTCTACACGCCCGCACGGATGGACTCCGCAGCTTCCGAGGCTGCCGCCCGAGCCGCCGTGGCCGTTCACGAAGCCCTGGGGCTCCGTCACCTCTCCCGGGTCGACCTCATCGTCGACGCCGCCGGCACCCCGTGGTTCCTCGAGGTCAACGTCCTGCCCGGATTGACCGAGACGTCTCTCGTTCCGATGGCACTGGAGTCGGCCGGCTACGAGCTGGGCATGTTCTACGCCGCCCTCGCCGAGAAGGCCGTCGCCGACCACCGGCGCTGAGACGCTCCGGCGCCGCGCCGCGCCACGCTTCGTTTCACGTGAAACGGTGCTGTCTTCAGACCATGACCACCGACTGATGTGCGTCGCGTCCCCGTGGGGACACGCCCTTCGGCAGTCATGTATCGCCTGAACCGCTGCCCTGAACGCATCAGAAGAGTAGACGGTCTGGCCTCAGCAAAACCAGCTGATTCATCGGAGACGGTCGGCGAGCCCCGACCCAATCGGGTTTACACCGGTCGTCACCAGTCTGATCATTCTCGGCCGAGAGTCGTGAGGACGATCTGATCGAGCAGCTTGGCTCGGTCCTCTGACCTCTGCCGGCCTGCGTATGTTCTGCCCACTCGAGATGGCTCAATGAACCCCGTCACCTGCCGCGACTCGGCGAGGACTCGTGTCGTCCGGTCGAAACGACGTCGTCCCTCTCGACGACGGGAGTCCCTGCAGAGTTGGGGCAGGGCTCCGGACCACCAAATTTCGCCTCACCAGCTAGACGCGCGGGGAATCCCCTCCACATGATCTTGGAGGCAACGCGCTCAGCAAGCGCGTACTGCCGGCTGTCATCCGGGCAGATCGACGACCGAGCGAGCAGAGGGATTGGTGACTGATCTTGGTCGGTTTCACGTGAAACACTCCGCCTGTAGTCCATGTCACTGACGGTCTGCCTCGACAACAACAGCCCCTGCTCCAGGGAGCAAGGGCCGTCGATGTTTCACGTGAAACAGGCGACTCGCGACGCCCATGAACGCAGCGTCATTCGTCCTGCTCGTGTCCCAGCTGGCCGAGAATGCGATCGAGATCCTGCATGGAGGCGAAGTCGATGGTGATCGACCCCTTGCGAGCACCCAACGAGACCTTGACACGGGTCTCGAACCGGTCGCCAAGACTCTCGGCGACCTCGTCCAAGTGGGCCTGGTGTTTGCCCGGGGTCGACGTCCGCGTGGATCTCGGCTTGGCGCTCCCACCCGCGGCGATGGCCTCGGCTGCCCGCACGCTGAGGTCTTCGTTGACGATGCGATCTGCGAGACGAGCCATGAGCACCGGGTCACCCGTGCTCAGGATGGCTCGGGCGTGGCCGGCCGTCAGGACGCCCGAGGCGACCCGGCGCTGGACGGCCGCAGGCAGCCTCAGCAACCTCAAGGTGTTGGTGATCTGCGGACGACTACGACCGATCCGAGTCGCCAACTCGTCCTGGGTGATGCCGAAGTCGGCAAGAAGTTGCTGATAGGCGGACGCTTCTTCGAGTGGGTTGAGCTCCGCTCGGTGGAGGTTCTCGAGCAGGGCGTCGCGCAGCATCGCGTCGTCTGCAGTGTCCTTGACGATGGCGGGGATCGTCGCCAGACCCAGCTCTTTGGTCGCGCGGAGGCGTCGCTCGCCCATGACGAGCTCGTACTGCGCTGCCCCCTTGCCGCCCTTCTTGATCGGACGGACCACGATGGGCTGCAGCACACCGACCTCGCGGATGGACGTCACCAGCTCGGCGAGCTCCTCGGCGCGGAATTCGGCCCGCGGCTGCTGCGCGTTCGGGGTGATGTCCAAAGGGTTGAGGTTTGCCAGGCGCGCACCCGGCACCGCGATGAGTTCGTCGGCCGTCTGCTGCGCCGTCGGGAAGAACACGTCGACCGGGCGGTCCTGGCTCTCGTCCGAGACGGGGATGAGGGCGCCGATGCCGCGCCCGAGTCCGGTTCGCTTCGTTGCCATTACTGGGGTGCTCCTCGACGTGCTAGTTCGGCGGCCGCCTCGAGGTACGAGATCGAACCGGGGGAGTTGGTGTCGTAGCTGATGACCGTCTGACCGTAACCGGGTGCCTCGCTGATCCTGACCGACCGCGGAATCAACGTTTTCAATGCCTCATCAGGGAAATGCTCACGGACGTCGGCAACGACCTGCTGAGCGAGGTTCGTCCGTCCGTCGTACATCGTGAGCAGGATGCTCGACACCCTGAGCTTGGGGTTCAGGTGCTTCTCGATCAGCTGGATGTTGCGCAGCAGCTGGCTCAACCCTTCGAGTGCGTAGTACTCGCACTGGATGGGGATGAGCACCTCACTGGCGGCGACGAAGGCGTTGATCGTGAGTAGTCCAAGAGACGGGGGGCAGTCGATGAAGACGTAGTCGTACCGCTCGCCGGCCTTCTCGGTGGCGCTGAGGTACTCGGACAGGGCTCTGCTCAGTCGCTGTTCACGAGCGACGAGTGAGACGAGCTCGATCTCGGCACCGGCGAGGTGGATCGTGGCCGGGATGCAGAAGAGCGTGTCGAACTCGGGACTCTTCTGGACGACGTCCGCGACCTCGCCGTCGTTCACCACGACGTCGTAGACGCTGGGCGTCTCGGCGCGGTGTTCCACGCCCAAGGCCGTCGAGGCATTGCCCTGCGGATCGAGGTCGATCACCAACACCTTCGCCCCACTCCGCGCCAGGGCCGCCGAGAGGTTGACGGTGGTCGTCGTCTTGCCGACACCACCCTTTTGATTGGAAACGGTGATGACCCGTGTCTCGGCAGGGGAGGGGAGGGGCTCGCGCGACAGGGCCTGCTTGCGTCGATTCAAGTCGGCGAGCTCTCGAGCCAGGGGAGTGCTTCTGTCGTCGTCAGCCGAGGAACTCACTGAAGGGGTCTCCGTATCGCCATGTTTCACGTGAAACGACCAGCCCGGAGGTGTGACACCACGCCGCTCGGAAACGGCTCGGTGATCATCGGGGATCGAAGGCCGAGTCTATCGTCAGGCCCCGACAAAGACAGGGACCCCACGTCCGCGTGCCCGACGAGACCTCTCGCCCGCCGATCGTCCCGAACGACCAGCGTGAGCATAAGCCCTGGTCAGCAGGCCCTCTCAGTGAGGTTGCCCGCCTGATCAGTCCAGAGTGGCGATGAAGACCCGGGTCGTCTCGTCGACGAGTCCGACGCCCAGCTCACGGGCCTCGACATCGATGAGATGATGTCGGGCGATGACCTTGCGCGCAGCAGCGATCTCGTCGTCGACCCGCGCGCCCTTCATCAACAGCAGTTGTCCGCCGGTCTTCACCAGCGGGGCGGTCAGCGGGATCAACTTCGACAGGGCCGACACCGCACGGGCGGTCGCCTGATCGAGCCAACCGTCCAGCTGTACGTCCTCGGCACGGGCACGGACGACCTCGACGTTGTCGAGACCCATGCGCTCGGCTTCGGCCGTCAACCAGTCCACGCGTCGCTCCATCGGCTCGATCAGGACGAGGGTGGCGTCCGGGCGAGCGGCGGCGAGGACGAGTCCTGGCAGACCGGCACCCGACCCGATGTCGCCGACGCGGCCGGAGACCAACAGGGGCGCCAGCAGACCGCAGTTGACGACGTGGCGGGTCCAGAGACGCGGCAGCTCGAGCGGTCCGATCAGGCCGAGTTCTTCACCGTGCTGAGCGAGGTCGGCGACATAGCGGCGCACGACGTCGAGTCGGTCGCCGAAGATCGTCGCGGCGACGGCCGGCTCGACCTCGAGGGTCGACGTGTCGGTCATGTCCGTGCGCTCAGGGACGGGTGATGACGGTGTGACGGTCGCGGCCTTCGCCCTCGGACTCCGAGGTGAAGCCCCGCGCGGCCACGATGTCGTGGACGAGTTTGCGCTCGTAGGACGACATGGGCGGCAGGGCGGCCGACGTGGCACCGTCCTCGAGCTTCGCGACGGCGACGTCGACCAGACGGCCGAGCTCGGTCTCGCGCGTGGCGCGTGAGCCTCCGATGTCGAGGATGAGACGCGAGAACTCGCCTGTCTTGGTCTGCACCGCGATGCGCGTCAGCTCTTGAAGGGCGTTGACCGTGTCGGGCTTCGACAGGACGCGCAGCTTCTGCTCACCACTGGAGTCGACCGAGATGTACGAGCGACCGCCGCGGACCTCGATGTCGATGTCGCCGTCGAAGTCGCAGATGTCGAGCAGTTCCTCGATGTAGTCGGCTGCGATGTCGCCCTCGTCGAGGACGTCGGCCGCGTCGTCCGAGGCGACCCGCGCCTCCTGGTCGTCGCTCGAGGCGACGGCACCGTCGTTCTCGGCGGCGGGCTCGACGATGTCGGTCGTGGAGTCGTCAGAGGTCATTTCTTGGGGCCGTTCTGCTTCTTGGAGCGGTTCTTGCCGACGGGCTGGGTGCGCTGGGTCGTCTTCGGCACGGCGGGCGCCGACTCGATCTCGGTCACGGTGATGCTGGGCAGGCCCTTGCGCTGCTGCTTGCGCGCGAGGCGCTCCTCACGCGCCAGAGCCGCCTCGCTGCCGGGCGTGGGCATGTTGCGGATGACCAAGAACTGCTGGGCCATGGTCCAGACGTTGGAGGTGAGCCAGTAGAACATGACGCCCAGGGGGAAGGACAGACCCGAGAAGACGAACACGAGGGGCAGGAAGTACAGGAGCATGCGCTGCTGCTTGAACATGGGGCTCGCCTTGGTCTCGGGCGACATGTTCTTCGAGACGATCTGCAGCTGCGTGATGAACTGCGACGCCGTCATGATGACCACCATGGCGCCGGCCATCAGGCGGACCTCCCAGGTGGTGGCACCGAGGAAGGTCTCTTTCAGGGGTGCACCGAAGAGCGCCGACTCACCGAAGGAGTTCGACAACGCCGAGTTCAGCAGGCCGATGCCCACCTTCTCTTGCTGGGCGTTGTGCAACACGGTGTAGAGGCTGAAGAAGATCGGCATCTGGATCAGCAGCGGCAGGCACGAGCTGAGCGGGTTGGTACCCGTGTCCTTGTAGAGCGCCATGGTCTCGCGCGACATGGCCTCGCGGCTGAACTGGTCGCGCTTGCCCTTGTACTTGTCCTGGATCTTCTTGAGCCGGGGCGCGATCTCCATCATGCGTCGCTGGCTCTTGATCTGCCGGACGAAGATCGGGATGAGGCAGGCCCGCACCACGAGGACCAGGCCGACGATCGAGAGCACCCACGTGCTGCCGGCCGCGGTGTCCATGCCGAACGCCGTGAGGACGTTGTGGAAGCCGACGAGGATCGCCTCGACGACCCATCTCAGGGGCCAGAGGATGGTGCCGATGAAGTCCATGGTGTTCGGGTCAGCCCTTTCCGTGGCTCTGTGCGACGATGCGGCCCGCCCCGACGAGTTCGGGGGTGGTGGTGCCGGATCGCGGTGTCACGAAGCCGGACTTCGTGACGCGGTACTTCTGTGTACGGGGCTCGGGGACGTCGTCGACGCCTCCGGCTGCCCAGGGGTGACACCGGGCGATGCGCCAGCTGCCCATGGCCACGCCCCGCACGACGCCGTGCAGCTGGATGGCCTCGAGGGCGTACCGGGAACACGACGGGTAGTAGCGGCAGACGTCTCCGTAGAGCGGGGAGACGACGGCGCGGTAGACGCGGAGCACGAGGACGCACGCGTTGCGGGGAAGCAACGCGACGAACTGCACAGCTCTTGTCACGCTTTCACGCCCCTGTCGACGACCTCGGAGATGTCCGACAGCAGGGTAGACCACGCAACGTCGGGGCTGCCTGGCAAGGCTCTGATCACGACGTCGAGCCCCCGGGGGAGTGTCGGCAACATCTCGTGACAGACACCCTTGAGCCGGCGACGGACCGTGTTGCGGACGACCGCGTTGCCCACGGTCTTGGCCACGATGAAGCCGAACCGGACCAGGTCGTCGTCACGACGACGGACGTAGACGACCGAATGCGCCGTGCCCGACTTGCGGCCACGGCGCACGGTGGTTCGGTAATCGTCTGCGCGGACGATCCGGTTGGCCCGGGCCAACACGGAGGTGGCTACGCCGAGAGCTCGGTGCGGCCCTTGCCACGACGGGCGGCGAGGATGGCGCGACCGGCGCGGGTGCGCATGCGGGCACGGAAACCGTGCTTCTTGGCGCGACGACGGTTGTTCGGCTGGAACGTTCTCTTGCTCATGGTGGTCCTCCAGGAAAGCGGACCAGGCCTGTTGCCACGATCCGAGAAGTCTTGTACAGCCAACGCGGCTGAAATCAACTGATTAAAAGTACGCGTGATCGGAGCCGTGGTCAAACGGCGACTTCTGGAGGCGCTTGTCCACAGTGTTGAAAACTCCGGTTGCGGACTCCACACCCGGTCGAACTAAGGTGGGTACTTCTCGCGGTACTTCCGCGTGACGACGGGGAACACGCAGCGATCCCGGCCCGAACGGCGCCAACCGATCGGTGGAGAAAGCTGTGCATAACTCGTCCCGCACTCGTACCCTTCGAACACCGGCGGGTGAACGCGACCCGCACGCGGAGGCGGCCGGATCCGTCCGCTGCCGAACCGCGAGAAAGAGACTCCCAGTGGCGCACACCGTCGACCCGGTCCAGGACCTGTGGCGTTCCGTCCTCGCGACGCTGACGACCGACGACCGCATCACGCCGCAGCTGCACGGCTTCATCAGCCTCGTCGAGCCGAAGGGCGTGCTGGGCGGCACCCTCTATCTCGAGGTGCCCAACGACCTGACGCGAGGCATGCTCGAGCAACGGATCCGTGAGCCGCTGCTCGAGTCCATCGCCGGACTGGGCGACACCACGGTCTCGAGCTTCGCCATCACCGTCAACCCCGACATCACCCCCGACACCCTCACCCAGCAGGTCGAGCAGTCGGAGCCGGTCCACTACATCGAGGCGCCCTTCGTGCCGGCGCCGGTCGAGACCAGCGCGAGCGGCAAGCGCAACGACTCCCGCCTGAACCCGAAGTACAGCTTCGACAACTTCGTCATCGGGGCGTCGAACCGGTTCGCCCACGCCGCGGCCGTCGCCGTCGCCGAGGCTCCGGCCAAGGCCTACAACCCGCTTTTCGTCTACGGCGAGTCGGGCCTCGGCAAGACCCACCTGCTGCACGCCATCGGCCACTACGCCGAGACCATGTACCCGGGCATCCGCGTCCGGTACGTCAGCAGCGAAGAGTTCACGAACGACTTCATCAACTCGATCGCCAACAACCGGTCGAGCCTCTTCCAGCAGAGGTACCGCGAGATCGACATCCTGCTGATCGACGACATCCAGTTCCTGCAGGGCAAGGACAGCACCCAAGAGGCGTTCTTCCACACCTTCAACACCCTGCACGACCACGACAAGCAGCTGGTGATCACCAGCGACCTGCCGCCCAAGCACCTCACCGGCTTCGAGGACCGCATGCGGTCGCGCTTCGAGTGGGGCCTGATCACCGACGTGCAGGCTCCCGACCTCGAGACCCGCATCGCCATCCTGCGCAAGAAGGCGCAGAGCGAGAAGCTGCAGATCCGCGACGAGGTCCTCGAGTTCATCGCGACCAAGGTGTCGAGCAACATCCGCGAACTCGAGGGCACCCTCATCAGGGTCACGGCCTTCGCCAGCCTCAACCGCACCGCCGTCGACCTGGCCCTCGTGCAGACCGTCCTGAAGGACCTCATCACGCTCGACGAGGACAACATCATCGCGCCGGTCGACATCATCAACCACACGGCGGACTACTTCAAGCTCACCGTCGACGACCTGTACGGGTCGTCCCGCTCGCAGGCCATCGCCACCGCCCGACAGATCGCCATGTACCTGTGCCGTGAACTCACGAGCCTGTCCTTGCCGAAGATCGGTCAGCTGTTCGGCAACCGCGACCACACGACGGTCATGTACGCCAACAAGAAGATCAGCGAACTGATGAAGGAACGCCGGTCGATCTACAACCAGGTGACCGAGCTGACCAGCCGCATCAAGCAGGACACCCGCTACAAGTGACCGGTCGGCGGGCCAGGCCGGCCCGTCCGCCACGACCGTCCCGTTCGGGCGTCGACCACGTGTCGGCGCCCGTTCGTCGTCCCAGGGGGCGCCGGACGCGTCTCGACGGGCCCTGAGGAGGCACGTTCCACACAGTGTGGATAACTTGTGGAAACTCGTGGATAACCTCGACGACGTTGTTCACGGATCCGGGGGACCTGTGGGATCCCGCTCGGCGCGGACGACCACCCGCCAGGATTCTTGTCATTCCGTTCCACACCCCGTCCACAAGTCACACGCGTGTAGTTCCGTTGAGCCACGGGGTTTTAAACAGGTTATCCACACTGTGCACAACGGTTAAGACTGTTAATCCTGATTACAAGAAATTGATGGAGAGACAACCTTGTGGATCGATCCGGGCCGCGGCCCTCGGCTTTCACCCACCGGAAGGGCGGACCCCGATGCTGTGCCACTATTAACCGGCCATCCACGAGAGCGAAGTCGATAGGGGTCCCCGCGTGAAGTTCCAGGTCAACCGTGACGTCTTCAGCGATGCGGTCTCCTTCGCCGTCAAGCTGCTGCCCCAGCGCACCACCTTGCCGATCCTCAGCGGTGTGCTGATCGAGGCCGACGCCGACGGGCTGACCCTCTCGTCCTTCGACTACGAGGTCTCGGCCCAGACGAGCATCCCCGCCGAGATCGACGAACCGGGGACGATCCTGGTCTCGGGCCGACTGCTCGCCGACATCGCCAGCCGTCTCCCCAACGCACCGGTCACCTTCTCCACAGAAGAGAACCGCATCGCCGTCAGCTGCGGATCCGCGAACTTCTCCCTGCTGAGCATGCCGGTCGAGGAGTACCCGACCCTGCCCACCGTCGGCGACCGCTCGGGCGTCGTCCCGGGCGACTCCTTCGCCCTCGCGGTCTCCCAGGTCGCGGTCGCCGCGTCCCGCGACGACGTCACCCCGGTCATCACCGGAGTCCAGCTCGAGGTCAGCGAGAACGCCCTGTCGCTGGTCGCCACGGACCGCTACCGAGTCGCCGTCCGTGGCATCGAGTTCGACCCCGGCACCGTGGCCAGCACGACCACGACGACCGCGCTCGTCCCGGCGCGCACCCTGCAAGAGGTCGGCAAGACCTTCGGCAACGCCGGCACCGTCTCGGTCTCGATCACCGGATCCGACGAGCGCGAACTCATCGCGTTCCAGGCGGACAACAAGACCGTCACCTCGTTGCTCATCAAGGGGAACTTCCCCCCGGTGAAGCGTCTCTTCCCCGACACCGTCGAGAACTACGCCGTGATCAACACGGCCGAACTCGTCGAGTCGGTCCGCCGCGTCTCGCTCGTGCTCGAGCGCGAGGCGGCACTCAGGTTCACGTTCACGATCGACGGCCTCACGCTCGAGGCCATCGGCAGCGAACAAGCGCAGGCGTCAGAGTCGATCGATGCGTTGTTGACGGGAGAGGACACGGTGGTCTCGTTGAAACCGCAGTTCCTCCTCGACGGTCTCGGAGCGGTTCATTCCGAGTTCGTCCGCATCTCCTTCACCAAGACGGAGAACCCGAACAAGCCCGGTCCCGTGCTGATCACCAGTCAGTCCTCGAGGGACCAGGCCGGTGCTGACAGCTACAAGTACCTGCTGCAGCCCAACCTCCTCCTGCGCTAAGAGCGCTCTGCACGCAACGGTGCCGCCTCCGGGCCCCACCGCCACGAACAAAGGATCCTCATGCACATCGGCCTCGTCGGTCTCGGCAAAATGGGCAACAACATGCGCGCCCGCCTGCGCGACAGCGGCATCGAGGTGACCGGTTACGACGCGAACCCCGCCGTCTCCGACGTCGCCAGCCTCGCCGAGCTCGCCACCACCCTCCCCGCCCCCCGCATCGTCTGGGTCATGGTGCCCGCGGGCGACATCACCGCCGGCGTCATCGAAGAGCTCTCGAACGAGCTCTCCGAAGGCGACCTGGTCATCGACGGTGGCAACTCGAAGTTCACCAGTGACTTCGCCAACGAGAAGCTCCTCGGCGGCAAGGGCATCAAGTACGTCGACGCCGGCGTCTCGGGCGGCGTCTGGGGCAAGGACAACGGCTACGGCCTCATGGTCGGCGGCTCCGCCGAGAACGTCGCCATGGCACAGCCGGTCTTCGACGCCCTGCGTCCCGAAGGTCCCCGCGAAGAGGGCTTCGTCCACGCCGGCGACACCGGCGCGGGTCACTACGCCAAGATGGTCCACAACGGCATCGAGTACGCGATCATGCAGGCCTACGGCGAGGGCTACGAGCTGCTCGAGGCCCGTAGCGACCTGATCAAGGACGTCACCGGCACCTTCAAGGCCTGGCAGCGAGGCACCGTCGTGCGTTCCTGGCTGCTCGAGCTCATGGTGCTCGCCCTCGAGGCCGACCCCAAGCTGGCCGAGATCTCGGGCTACGTCGAAGACAGCGGCGAGGGCCGCTGGACCCTCGAAGAGGCGATCAACCACGCCGTCCCGATGCCCACGATCAGCGCTTCGATCTTCGCGCGCTTCGTCTCGCGTCAAGGTGAGGGTTCGCCGACCATGAAGGCCGTCGCCGCACTGCGCAACCAGTTCGGCGGCCACGCCGTCAAGAAGGCCTAGCGCCTCCACCGGCCCGCGTGCGAGTACTGCATCTCAGCCTGACGGACTTCCGCAACTACACGTCTGCCGAAGTCAGCCTCGCGCGCGGGCCGAACCTCTTCGTCGGCAGCAACGGCCAGGGGAAGACGAACCTGGTCGAATCCCTCGGCTACCTGTCGAGTCTCGGATCCCACCGGGTGTCGTCCGATGCCGCGCTCATCCGTCAAGGACGCGACTCGGCCGTCGTCCGGGCCCGGTTGCTCGCCGACGATCGCGAACTCCTGGCCGAGGTCCAGATCAACCGGTCGTCACCGAACCGTGCGCAGGTCAACCGTGGTGCCATCAAGCCGCGCGAACTGCCGCGTTACTTCACGAGCGTCCTCTTCGCTCCCGAAGACCTGGCGCTCGTCCGGGGCGAGCCCTCGGGTCGTCGACGATTCCTCGACGAGTTGCTGGTGGCCCGGTCGCCCCGGTTCGCCGGCGTGCAGACCGACTACGACCGGGTGCTCAAGCAACGCAACACGCTCCTGAAATCGGCCCGCGCCTCCGGGGTGAAGGCCGGGCAGCTCGGCACGCTCGACATCTGGGACGAACGTCTCGTGGCCCTCGGCAGTGAACTCGTCGTCGCGCGCGACCGGCTCGCGGCGGACCTGGCCCCCGAGGTGGCTCGTGCGTACGCGGCCGTGGCCGGCGCCGACCACGCCGCGCGGTTGTCGACGGTCCTGAGCATCCGGGGCGCGACACCGGACGACGAGACGACCGCGGCCGAGGGGCCGACCGAGTCGATCCCCGCCGACGAGGTGCCCGAGGTCTTCCGCCAGGCGCTGGCCCGCGTCAGACCGACCGAGCTCGAACGGGGCCTGACGCTCGTCGGGCCGCACCGCGACGACCTCTTCCTCTCGCTCAACGGGTTGCCCGCCCGTGGATACGCGAGCCACGGCGAGTCCTGGTCGTTCGCCCTCGCCCTCAAACTGGCTTCGGCCGCCGTGGTGCGGGTCGACTCGCCGACGGGCGACCCGGTGATCGTGCTCGACGACGTCTTCGCCGAGCTCGACGGATCCCGTCGCGAACGCCTGGCCGACGCGGTCGCCGACTACGAGCAGGTGTTGATCACGGCGGCGGTCGAGGGCGACGTCCCCTCACGGCTCAAGGCCCACACGGTCCGCATCGCCAAGGGGACGATCGTCGACGAGGCCCCCGTCGCCGGCGGCCCGGGTGACGGTGCGGTCGTCCCCGAGGCGGGCGACGACGAGCGGCCCCGTGAGGCCGACACCGAGGAGGCGCGGTGAGCGTCGACGACGCACCGCAGCCTCCGGCGTCCACGCCACCCGCGCCTCCTGAACCCGAGGCGCAGCCCGACAGCGAGGCCCAGCGGGTCTACCTCCGGTTCCGCCGGGTGTTCGGCGACCCCAACTCGCGGTCGCGCGACGCCCGCAAGCGCAAGTCGATCAAGCTGGGCTCGCCGAGCCAGCCGTTCGGCACCGGACGCGAGCCCCGAGGGATCGCCGACGTGCTGTCGGCCGTCACCAACGAACTCGGCTGGAACAGCCCGTTGGCCCAGTCCGAGCTGATGACCGCCTGGCCCGACATGGTGGGCGCCGAGTTGGCCGGCCACTCGGATCCGGTGTCGATCGACGACGGCACCCTGACCGTCCAGTGCGACTCGACGGCCTGGGCGACCCAACTCCGGTTGATGCGCACGCAGGTCACCACGACCATCGTGCAGAGGTACCCGGACGCGGGCATCCAGTCGGTGCGTTTCCTGGCACCCAACGCCCCGACCTGGAAACGCGGCCCCAGATCGGTTCCAGGGCGGGGCCCTCGCGATACTTATGGTTGACGAGGGTGAATCGTCCAAGTGCGGTGGGAAAATCCGTCTGAGGGCGGATTTCGCCCCGCGACGGACGGGCCTGCGGTAGACTCGGAAGGTCGTCCGAGGGCCGCCCAGACAGCGGTCTCGACCGGTCGGCACACCTTCGTCCCGTCCGGCAGGAGCCCCCACGCACATGTCAGCTGATCCCACCGACGCCCAGCCCGACGACACTTACGGCGCCAGTGCGATCCAGGTCCTCGAGGGTCTCGAGGCCGTGCGCAAGCGTCCCGGCATGTACATCGGCTCGACGGGCCCCCGTGGCCTGCACCACCTGGTCTACGAGATCGTCGACAACTCGGTCGACGAGGCCCTCGCCGGCCACTGCGACCACATCGAGATCACCATGCGCGAGGACGGCGGCGTGCGCGTCGTCGACAACGGCCGCGGCATCCCGGTCGACGTGCACCCCGTCGAGGGCCGGTCGACCGTCGAGGTCGTCCTGACCGTGCTCCACGCCGGCGGCAAGTTCGGCGGCGGCGGTTACGCGGTGTCGGGTGGTCTGCACGGCGTCGGCAGCTCGGTCGTCAACGCCCTGTCGAGCGAGCTCGACGTCGAGGTGCGCCGACAGGGCAACGTCTACCGTCAGAGCTTCACCGACGGCGTCCCCGTCGCGCCGCTCGCCAAGGGCGAGGACGACGACACCACCGGTACGACGATCACGTTCTGGCCCAACGCCGAGATCTTCGAGACCGTCGAGTTCGACTACGAGACGCTGCGCACGCGGTTCCAGCAGATGGCCTTCCTGAACAAGGGCCTGCGCATCGAGCTCAGCGACGAGCGCGTGCAAGAGGACGACGCCGAGCCCCGTCACGACGTCTTCCACTACGAGAAGGGCCTCGTCGACTACGTCGAGTACCTCAACACGACCAAGAAGGTCGAGACCGTCCACGACGACATCATCGCCTTCGAGCAAGAAGACACCGAGAAGAAGATCTCGCTCGAGGTCGCGATGCAGTGGAACACCTCGTACCAAGAGAGCGTCCACACCTACGCGAACACGATCAACACGCACGAGGGCGGGACGCACGAAGAGGGTTTCCGCGCGGCGCTGACCACGCTGATCAACCGCTACGCGCGCGAGAAGAACTTCCTCAAGGAGAAGGACGACAACCTCTCGGGCGACGACGTCCGTGAAGGCCTGACGGCCGTCATCTCGATCAAGCTCGGCGAGCCGCAGTTCGAGGGCCAGACGAAGACCAAGCTCGGCAACACCGAGGCCAAGTCGTTCGTGCAGAAGGTCGCCGGCTCACAGCTCAACGACTGGTTCGACCGCAACCCCAAGCAGGCCGCCGAGATCGTCCGCAAGGGCATCCTCGCATCGCAGGCCCGTCTCGCCGCGCGCAAGGCGCGTGAGCAGACCCGCCGCAAGGGCGTGCTCGAGTCGAACGGCATGCCCGGAAAGCTCAAGGACTGCCAGAGCAAGGACCCCTCGCGCAGCGAGATCTTCATCGTCGAGGGTGACTCGGCCGGGGGCTCGGCGGTGCAGGGGCGCAACCCCGAGACCCAGGCGATCCTGCCGCTGCGGGGCAAGATCCTCAACGTCGAGAAGGCCCGTCTCGACCGTGCCCTCGGCAACAACGAGGTCCAGGCCATGATCAAGGCCTTCGGCGCCGACATCGGAGAGGACTTCGACCCCGACAAGGCGAGGTACCACAAGATCGTCCTGATGGCCGACGCCGACGTCGACGGCCAGCACATCACGACGCTGTTGCTCACGCTGCTCTTCCGCTACATGCGCCCGCTGATCGACCTCGGCTACGTCTACCTGGCGCAGCCGCCGCTCTACAAGCTCAAGTGGAGCAACGCCGCCCACGAGTACGTGTACAGCGACGCCGAGCGCGACGCGGTGCTCGTCTCGGGCCGCGCGGCCGGCAAGCGCATCCCGAAAGAGAACGCGATCCAGCGTTACAAGGGCCTCGGCGAGATGGATTACAAAGAGCTGTGGGAGACCACGATGGACCCCGACACCCGCACGCTCCTGCAGGTGACCCTCGAGGACGCCGTGGCCGCGGACACCATCTTCGACACCCTGATGGGCGAGAACGTCGAATCGCGACGCAACTTCATCCAGCAGAACGCGAAAGACGTCCGCTTCCTCGACATCTGATGCGCGCCTCCGGCTGACCCGGAGCACGCCCGCGCCCCGACGAGCACCACGGGGCAGACCACGACAAACGGAGAATCATGGCCGACGAGCCGACAGACACCCCCGAGGGCATCGACGCCGAGGGAACCCAGACCTTCGCCGAGGCGCCGAAGCGCGACAGCATCGAGCAGGTCGACCTGCAGCTCGAGATGCAGCGCTCGTACCTCGACTACGCGATGAGCGTCATCGTCGGCCGGGCCCTGCCCGAGGTGCGTGACGGCCTCAAGCCCGTGCACCGCCGTGTCATCTACGCCATGTACGACGGCGGCTACCGCCCCGACCGCGCGTTCTCGAAGTGCTCGCGCGTCGTCGGCGACGTCATGGGCCAGTTCCACCCCCACGGCGACACGGCGATCTACGACGCGCTGGTCCGCCTCGTCCAGCCGTGGAGCCTGCGCTACCCGCTCGCGCTCGGCCAGGGCAACTTCGGCTCGCCCGGCAACGACGGCGCCGCCGCCCCGCGGTACACCGAGACGAAGATGGCCCCGCTCGCGCTCGAGATGGTGCGCGACATCGACGAGGACACCGTCGACTTCCAGGACAACTACGACGGTCGCACCCGCGAGCCGGCCATCCTGCCCAGCCGGTTCCCCAACCTGCTGGTCAACGGCTCGGTCGGCATCGCCGTCGGCATGGCGACGAACATCCCCCCGCACAACCTGCGCGAGGTGGCGTCGGGTGCCCAGTGGTATCTCGAGAACCCGACCGCGTCGCGAGAAGAGCTGCTCGAGGCGCTCATGCAGCGCGTCAAGGGCCCCGACTTCCCGACGGGCGCGCAGATCCTCGGCGTCCGCGGCATCCAGGACGCCTACCGCACGGGCCGCGGCTCGATCACGATGCGTGCGGTCGTCAACGTCGAAGAGCTCCAGGGGCGCACCTGCCTCGTCGTCACCGAGCTGCCCTACCAGGTCAACCCCGACAACCTCGCGATCAAGATCGCCGAGCTCGTCAAGGACGGTCGCATCGGCGGCATCGCGGACATCCGCGACGAGACCTCGGGGCGTACCGGCCAGCGACTCGTCATCGTGCTCAAGCGCGACGCCGTCGCGAAGGTCGTGCTGAACAACCTCTACAAGCACACCAGCCTGCAAGAGAACTTCGGCGCGAACATGCTCGCGATCGTCGACGGCGTGCCGCGCACCCTCGCGCTCGACGGTTTCATCTCGGCGTGGGTCGACCACCAGATCGAAGTCATCGTCCGCCGGACGCAGTTCCGCCTGAAGAAGGCCGAAGCGGACGCACACATCCTGCGCGGCTACCTCAAGGCCCTCGACGCCCTGGACGAGGTCATCGCCCTCATCCGGCGGTCGCCGACCGTCGAGGAGGCGCGTGCGGGTCTCATGGACCTCCTCGACGTCGACGAGATCCAGGCCTCGGCCATCCTCAACCTGCAGCTGCGTCGCCTGGCCGCCCTCGAGCGTCAGAAGATCCAGGACGACGCCGACAAGCTCGAGCGAGAGATCGCCGACTACCAGGACATCCTGGCCAAGCCCGAGCGTCAGCGCACGATCGTCAGCGACGAGCTCGCCGAGATCACCGACAAGTACGGCGACGACCGCCGCACCGAGATCATGTTCGGCTTCGACGGCGACATGAGCGTCGAGGACCTGATCCCCGAAGAAGAGATGGTCGTCACCATCACGCGGGGGGGCTACGTCAAGCGCACCCGCAGCGACAACTACCGCAGCCAGCACCGCGGCGGCAAGGGAGTCCGCGGTGCCCAGCTGCGTGCGGACGACGTCGTGGACCACTTCTTCGTGACCACCACCCACCACTGGTTGCTGTTCCTCACGAACAAGGGCCGGGTCTACCGTGCCAAGACGTACGAGCTGCAAGAGGCCGGCCGTGACGCCAAGGGCCAGCACGTCGCCAACCTGCTCGCCATGCAGCCCGACGAACAGATCTCGCAGGTGCTCGACATCCGCGACTACGAGGTGGCCGACTACCTCGTGCTCGCCACTCGCGACGGTCTGATCAAGAAGACCTCGCTCACCGAGTACGACACGAACCGCACCGGTGGCATCATCGCGATCAACCTGCGCGACGACGACGAACTCGTCTCGGCCCTGCTCGTCGACGAGCACGACGACCTGTTGCTCGTGTCCCGTCACGGCATGTCGCTGCGCTTCACCGCCACCAACGAGTCGCTGCGCCCCATGGGCAGGTCGACCTCGGGCGTGAAGGGCATGACCTTCCGCGACGACGACACGCTGCTCAGCGCGTCCGTCGTCGGTGAAGAGGGCTACGTCTTCGTCGTCACCGAGGGCGGCTACGCCAAGCGCACGGCCGCCGACCAGTACCGCGTCCAGAACCGTGGCGGCCTCGGCATCAAGGTCGCCAAGCTCGCGGAGGCGCGGGGCGACCTCGCCGGCGCCCTGATCGTCGGCGAGGACGACGAGGTGCTCGTGGTCCTGTCCGGAGGCAAAGTGGTCCGTTCCGCCGTCTCCGAGGTGCCCGCCAAGGGCCGCGACACCATGGGCGTCGTCTTCGCCCGGTTCGCGAGCGACGATCGCATCATCGCGGTGGCCCGCAACAGTGAGCGCAATCTCGCTGCCGAGGTGGACGAGAGTGCGGACGCCGTGGCCGAGGCCGTAGTGTCTGTCGAGTCCGTCGAGTCCGTCGACGCCGACACCGAGATCCCCACGACCGACGCCACGTCGGTCGACGCCGAGTCGACCGACGACGAGGCCACCGGAACCTCCGGAGAGGAAACGAACAATGAGTAGTGTCGCCGAGAGACTGCAGAAGAAGGCGAAACGACCGTCCGGCACCAAGCAGGTCCGCCTCAAGCTCGTCTACATCGACTTCTGGTCGGTCGTGAAGCTGGCCTTCCTGATCTCCGTCGCGATCGGCATCATCACGGTCGTCGCCACCTTCCTCATCTGGGCCATCCTCAACCAGACGGGCATCTTCGACGATCTCGACGCCCTGCTGCGTGACATCCTCGGAGACTCGAGCTTCTCGATCCAGGACACCTTCAACGTCGGCCAGATCATGCTCTTCTCGATCGTCGTCGCCATCCTCAACGTGGTCGTCGGCACGGTCCTCGGGGCCATCGTCGCCGTCCTCTACAACCTGAGCGTGCGCATCACCGGCGGCCTGCTCGTCGGTTTCACCAACAACTGATCCACTGCTCGCGTCGGTGGAATCCGCCGATTCGAGTTCGCCGTCGTCGTGCTGTAGGCTTTACGACGGTCCGGGGGCTATAGCTCAGGCGGTTAGAGCGCTTCGCTGATAACGAAGAGGTCATAGGTTCAAGTCCTATTAGCCCCACGCAGTACCGGTCTCATCTCGAGTTCGTCTCACGACGCGCACAGGGTGAGATCGTGCTCGTTCCCCCGGTGACCGGGGGGCCGGGGCCTTAGCTCAGTTGGTAGAGCGCCTGCTTTGCAAGCAGGATGTCGGGAGTTCGATTCTCCCAGGCTCCACGATCGAATTGCCTTGCCCCTGTCCGCTGACTCCGTCAGCGGACAGGGGCAATTCTCGTTCTGCGCTGTGTGCTGCGCCGCCGCCCCTGCGGCGCAGGGGAAGCGTGCTGGTCTGGGGGCCCTCCGGGCCCGTGTCGGCTTCGCCGACGTGCGCGCAACGTTGGGCCTTGGTCAGTGTCTGTGCTGGTGCTGGTGCTGGTGCTGGTGCTGGGGCCGGGGCCGGATCAGCGTCGGCTGCTGCAGTCGTGGGGGCAGGGACGACGAAGGGCCCGCCTCCGGGGAGGCGGGCCCTTCGTGGGGGTGCGGAGACTACGCCTTGGTGTCGGCGTCGTCGTCGGCGACCCAGAGCTCGTCGTC
>Ga0265797_10002963_pt1 | contig 27829 bp, 23 predicted proteins | sample P2T30metagenome_FD_192433 | JGI IMG/M metagenome (GOLD analysis project Ga0265797, IMG submission 192433) | Plant litter microbial communities from East Loma Ridge, Irvine, California - P2 T30 | ecosystem: Environmental > Terrestrial > Plant litter > Unclassified | place: USA: California... | reverse complement strand
CCACGCCAGCGCTGCCTCGTTCGAGAATCTCGCCGCGGGAGAGAGAAGTCACGCCTTACCCCATTGGGCGGGTAGCGCAAAGCTGCCACTGTATCTTTCAACTTTGCTGCCGCTGGCTTGCTTTCCCCTTCTCTCTTCAATCTCACGGCACTTTCCTTATCATCAAGGGCTTCTGATCAACACAGCTCATTGACCATTTATAAGTGCCAAGATTGAGCATGGCGGTCTTTTTCGCTAACGGCACCTTCGAATTACCCAAGGGGAGCAGTTAGATAGTTACTGCATACATCTCATATTTTCTTTTTCAATGTCTTGCACTCTTGCTACCTCCTGCATACTCGATTCATCGAGGCCACCGTTCGCCCTGTCTTCCATCATGCATGTAATCAAATGGAGGCAGGAGTTCGCACAGTCTGCACGAGGACCAGGCTCCAAAGTAGCCCGACTTTCCACGCAACGACTTTGTAACCCTACCGATACCGGGTTCGATACGCATCCTGGGAGCGTCACTAGAAAGTGTTCCAGTCCAGTTCCGCCAACGGTCCTTCCACGCATAGGTGCTCAGCGCTCCGGAGCTTCTCAAGCTCTTGGTCCAGTCCTTCGTCTTGAAGATGCCATGCGATTTTTCCCAGCACCAGTAGTAGCTGATCGTGCTGTTGCTTTTGAGCAAGTTTCTGCAGAGGAGTAATAGCAGCGTCGGGATCTACACGCTCAATACGATAGCGAGGGCTGACATGGACCTTGCGTCCAACATACACCATGTGGCTATAGGGAGAATCTTCGGAGACTTCGGGCTGCTGCTGCGAACCGGTGCGGCCGACGAACACCTCGTGCGTTTTGTTCGCGATGAAACGGATGATTTTGTTTACCAGGTTGCGTCTGGCGGAATCCTTCCATGCCAAAGGCAGCTGACGGACCATCCAATCGTGCACGCTTACCATCTCATACACGGTTATCGAGATCGGTAAATGGCTGTCATAAACAGCGACCAATGCGCAAACAGCCTTGATGCGCGACTCCATGGCATGTTCTAAATCTTCTGTCAATGCGACGAAGCTGTCGAGGCAGAAGTGCTCCTTAAAGAAGATGGAGCTGGCTTCGGAACGGATCATACGGTCGGTGTGTAACAAGTTGAGGTAGGTCGAAGCTGTCTCCTTGATATCGAGTGTCTCTTTCTTTTGCTCACGGAAGTCCTCGAAGTAGGCGCGGTAGAGGCGGTTTCGCAGCTCTCCAGGAAGCTTTGCGAAGAGAGACGGATTGGTGCTGGCAGACACGGCATCGTGCTCTTCACTCGCTGTGCCGGACTGATGGCTGGTGAGTGCCGCTGTGGAATGCTTATGCGTCGCAGCGTCGGTCGTCAAGGCAAACGTGGTTTTGTGGACAGAGGTCGAAACGGCGGCGGCGCCATCGGCGGCGGAAAGGGAGTCTTTGACCACCGCAGCGTTGGTGTTCAAGTACGAAGCCGCGTCAGTCTGAGTCGGAATGATGTTTGTGTTGGAGGATTTGGGGTCCTCGGCTCCGACGGCATCGAGGTGCGACGGTGCTGTGGTGCTTGACGGCGTGGCGTATGCGGCACGACTGTCAGGCGGATCCGCCATGTGGGCGCTGGTGTGAGGTTTTGGGGTGGTGTTGATGTTAATTTTGGTCAAGGTGAGTGGCAGGTGGCAAACTTAGCGGAAGACTATCAGGTAAGCGGAAGCGAAAGGTTTTGAGGAAGGAGCGATTGACAATCTTGACCTCTCCTCGCCTTCACTTGTTTGGTCGGCTTACATCGCGCTACTTTCACGACAATACAGTGACACTCTGGTTCAAATCTCAACTGGAATACCCTGGTGGTATCTACAACGCTTTGCTGAGACCTTTGATCTTCTTCGACACTTTGGACCTCCTTGACAATCTTATTCCATCAAAATCACTAAGAACTCCAGCTATTCTCCAGTACTACACCCTCACTTCACCGCTTTCTACACTATGATGGGCCGCCAGCGTCCTAGCGACCTATATATGATTGAAGACATGATCCCAATTCAACCGCGCCAACGGGCCCTCAAGGTACAAGAAGCACCCGTCTGAGGGCGGCTTCGGCGGGCCATGACCTCGGTGCTTGATAGAAAAATCATCCCCAATCCGAGCTTCATAGCAATCCTCGACGGCACAAGTGCCACAACCGATATCGTCTTCGTCCAGTTCCTCCTCCTCCTCTTCTCCTGGACGATCGTCAAAAGCCTTAGAGACGACCGCGTCTCCCGTCTCATCTGCGATGAATGCCGGGAGCGTCCGCGCAGAAAATACCGCCACTCCGCACTCGTTGTCCGAGATGCAACCATTTTGGTTCAACGAGCAGAGCACTGTAATCCATGTGTTGACGTCGCGCATCGCGAGTAGCGTGCACAAGGCTCGGATGCGGTTTACCACGACGTCGGGTGTCTCTCGGTGGTATGCGAATGGAATTTGTTCGAAAGGTGCGAACTCTTCGTAGAAGATCGAGCCGGCCTCAGAGCGGAGCATGCGGTTGGTCTGCAACAGGGCTAGGGGATCTGGGGCCATGTCTTTGAGAGTTCCATGGTCTAGATCGTATCTCTCTTCCTGGAAGTCTTCGAAATAGGCGCGGTAAATACGGTTACGGAGCTCGCCTGATAGCTTTGCGAAAAGCGAGGTGGTATGAGCTGTAGCGCCTACAGTGTTCTTCTGAACCGCAGAGAGCGATGTCACAGATTCGCCACTTGAGGCAGCTTGTATGGTGCAAGGGAGAGTACTTGCGGCGTCAAGAGGACTCGGGAGGGTCATGGATTTTGGTGCGGCGACTAGGGTGCTTGCCTCCGGGCTCTGTACCGTGGAATTCGATCCATCGCATGTTGTGGTGTCATCGGTAATACTGGTTTGTTGAAGCATCATTGAAGTCTTCCAAGGTAAAATCTTGTCGATCTCGTCAGATAGGCTTGCTATCGGTCACTCATCCTATGGCATGTAGGTGAACATTAAACAAAAGTAGTGAAATTTACATTGCGATGCGGCTGCCTGGTTAACATAGGCAGAAATCGGACCCCTCGTCCAAATGAGGCATTGGCTTAACATCAAGCGAGCTTGATTATTGGCTATGGAGACATTACGTGGAGGGAAGAAGCAAACGACGTCTTCCACCTCACGTTCTCTGCATCCTGTCGCTTATCACGAGAGAAACTACAATCCTTGATCATGTTTCGCCTCCACGATGCTCGATTACCAACCCGAGTGGCTTTCCCAAAGCTTTCTAGGCTGAGATTGACGGTCGGCCTTGGGATATCAGCTGTCTCTCACGGGCGCTTGTCATTAGAAGTGCCAGCCTCTGTTCCAATTCACCTCCGCCAACGGGCCTTCGACTTGCACGAAGTTCTCACCCTCGCGCACTCCGTCATCGCGGTACCTCACCAGAAAGCCTGTAGTGGTGCGGGCTTCGTGAAAGTGGTCTGAAGCGCAGCTGGACCATGAGGCATGCACGCCGTGCAGCCATTGAGAAGCCTCCTCCCTCGTCAGCTTCGGTGGTCGCGCTGCTTGAGAAACTCGAACCAGTGCGCGACTTGCGAATGCTTTGATCTCACGACTTCTCCATCTGTCATGTCCGCGGTACTCAGTCCTGCCATAGTCCTTCCAGCTCGGTGTGCAACGAATCGAGATGTTCATGTGTGTATCACGGATAGAGATCAGTGAGCACACGCCACGAATCCGTGTCAAGATAACGGCCTCGATGGGCTGATCAGTCGGACATGTGATTGGGTTGAATGATGCGATTTCCTTGTAGAGAACGGAGCCAGCTTCGGAGCGAATCACGCGGTTGGTATGCATAAGAGCGAGGGGATTGGCTGACATTTTGGATCTGCTGTAGGGGATACGGCGAGACATCTGCTCTTCGAAGCCTTCGAAGTAGAGGTGGTAGATCCGGTTGCGGAGCTCTCCTGGTAATTTGAAGAACGGTGGAGAGGCGATGGTAGTTGTGTCAGTGATGTACACGGTGTTCTCTTTGCTCGTTGGTGGAGCTGCGGTGGCTGTCTCGTCTGGAACTGAAGCGTCGATGCGAGCGAGGTTCGTGATGGTTGTTTCTTCGTCTGTTGCGACATTTAGAAGACCGAGAGATCGTGTGAGCGTGTTGACTGCGTTGCTCGGCGGCGTGCGTGGCCCCACGCTAGTGGTTCTGCCATCCCTGATGACCACGCTGGTTCTCGGACTGTATTGCTGCATTGCCGTGATTTTGTACGTGGCAGCTCTGCTAAGTGCGTTTGCCGGGTGGGTCAATCGTGGTGGTGTGAAACTTGGTAGAAAAGAAGAGCTTATGCCAACGGGGGTAGAAGTTTTGGATGTCTCGCCAGCCTAGGCAACAATCACGAGGAAGGTGTAACCCGCGAGGAAAGTGACTGTGGCCAAGTGCTGTTCGGATCCACACTTCACTCAGTCTTCGTCTTGACTTTTAACGCAACGAGACAGACAACAAACTACGCGGTCTGCTCAGCCGGGCATTATATGATGAGCGGTGGTAGCGTCTGCGGACATCAGATCTTTTGGTAAGAGTTACTGAAGTCTTGTGGGAATTTCTGAATGGCAATCTTTTGATACATCTTGATTCTGTGCCAGCAGCACTGTGAAATCCTTTGATTGTCTCCACTCATGATCCAGTGAAATCAATTCGCATTTCTCCAACATCTTTAACCATGTGACCCAAGAACCGCCGTCCTGATCTTTGGTTGCTTGCGCATTTCCTCATCGGCTGTAAAGTGCATGAGTAAAACATGTGTGTCTACTCCTTTGTAACACACGATTCCATGCTCTGACTGCGACAGCTCGATGTTGAAACAACGTCTTCCGACAGGCAAGGGTGGGAATTCGGCAGGTTGTCTTTTTTGTAGTGCCCCAAGTGACAGCTCATAGCACTAAGCCGCCCCAAACCACTTTCCCTAATGGTCCTTTCAAGCTGAGTCGCTCCTCCCTCTGCGTCGGGCTGTAATGGTAGGCAACCAGGAAGCCATCAATGATTTCTGTGAAGCAGCAGCGCGGTAGCCATCCTGTCTTCACCGTTTGATTGATTAGTTTGTGCAGGTGTGTTCTTCGTGAGCAGTCAGGGAGCCTGCGAGCCAAGTAGTCACAAAGGGTGTTGGCAATCTGTAGAGCTCCGAAGGCTGACTTTTTTCCCAAACTGAGACGAGCTCTTAGGGCTGGGAAGCATGTGTTTGACCGGGGAGTGGAAATGCTGTGGGTGAGTCGGATCGAGACTTCGACGTCTGGACTCTGCTGTGCCAGCACCTGGGAAAGCGCCTTCAAGCGAAACAGCCACTTCTTTGGGTCGCTCGCGCTAAGCACCCAGCAGTGTGCTTTGTCAGATTTCTGGTTGCCAATGTATTCTCCATAGAAAACGGAAGCGCTCTCGCGGCGGACTTGGCTGCTCGTTTGTAGCAGTGGCAAGAACTCGGCTTCAGCCTTTGACCAAACAGTGCGATTACTGTTCTTCAGGCAGTTGAGATCGCTGAAGTAGTAGTGGTAGATGTCAAGTCGAAGCTCGGCAGGAAGTTTCATGAATGAGACTGGTCCTTCGTCGGTCTCAGTGTGAACGACATCTGATGCGCTTTGTGAAGCGGCCATCGTGCTGGCGGGCTGTTTCGGTGGCTCTTTGGACATGGCGGGCATCTGGCTGATTTGCTGGAGATTTGTGGTGCTGGTCGCTCGGCTCGACATCTTGTTGGTAGAAAAACGTGTAGTTCGTCTTCGGATTGTTGTGAGGAAGGCTCAGAAGGATCGAGGCCCGTAGGGATGGATATCTGGTCGGTTCGAGTCAATGCAAACAAGTGGCCATATGAGGAGGAAGGCGTCGCTGGACCCTGAGTTCGGCTCACTTCACGCTTCACTTTATTCTACATCGTCCCTTGGTCTAGACGTGACATCGACTAGTGTTCTGTGGCTAATACACATTTTCCCGTCGGTATGGTACGTAGTAGTGCCAGTTCCCCAAGTGCAGTCTTTGCAGTTGATCTAGCAGTGATTAGGGAGCCCGGCATAAGTACGGTAATGTTCTTGCACTACTCCTATTCGAAGCCCCTTCATTCCAATACTCAGCCCACTACTTACTTTTTGCCCTGTCAGATCTGGGATTAGACCTCCGGCAATTGCCTGCCTGATCGTTGCCCCGAGTAACTTCCCTTGCCATCTCTGTAGACATCCGCAGCTACCCAATCGCTGCATGGTCGTAATAATCGCCTTCATAGTCGACCTCGTCACCGGTTACAGAGGCATCCGAATTTCCATACTCGTCACACGTTCCGTCCATGTCATCTGTACGATCGTCGTCGTCGTCGCTTTCCCGCTCGAGAGTATCATAGAAGCTGTCTTCCTCCGGTTCACCGTCACTGTCGTATGAAGTAGCGCCTCCATTGGACTGGACCTCGTTGACAAAGTCATCGTAGTCGCTCGTCCATGGCAAATGCCATGGAACGTTCTCGAAATTGAAATACTCCCAGTCAATTGTTGCTAGCGGACCAAACATCCGGAAGGACCTCTTGTCGTATTGCATCTCAAAGCCGGGAATAGTACGACAAACTCGACACTTGGCGCTCTTTAGTTCAAGCTCAGGCTGCTCAGCGAAGCTAGGCATCTTCGCGACATTGTGGGTGAGGAAAGCATTTTCTGAGGCGTTCAGTCCAAGCTTGGGCAACTTGTCGTTATCGACGCTCCCATCGATATAATCGAGTCTGTACTGAAGAACCGCCTTTCTTTGGAGCTTCCAGGCCGCATATCTATGCACATGGTCCGCGAGATCGAGCAGAAGTGATTCGTTACTCGCGTCTGTTAAGATCTGTAGCCCAAATTTCAGGGCTTCAGGTTTGAAGACAAAGGCGGCGAAGGATGTACAGAATACTTGTATGTACCGGAAGATATCGGCTCCATTGTGATCATCGATATTGAAGAGGAACTCAGCATCGGCGAGGTACTGGTTGCAAAGGATCCGACCAGCCTCCGCACGCACCTCGCGGTTTGCGTGAAGAAGAGGCAAATGCTCTTTCAAGGCTTTGATGCCGGTTTTGGTCTCGGGCAACAGTCTTGCAAGCCGAGGGGTATAAGGAGTGGGCGCCGAGCAGAGGAACCACTGTGCTTCATTAATATCTGCGAAGTAGTAGCCGTAAATGGTCTGCCTCAATTCGGCAGGAAGCTTCATCAGTGCGAACGAGTCGCACTTATGTGTTGTAGCTTCACATCTGTAGGAGGCCATTGCATTTGCCATCGTGACGGAATATGTTGGGGATGTTGTTGGAAGGTGCTGTTGTCAAGGCATGGGGCGTGGAAGAGAAGCAAGGCGGAGTTTTTTTGTCTCCAGTGTTAGCAGATCACATGCAGATACAATTGATCGAGGCAGCCGCTGCCGTCTAGAGGTCACATTTGGACGTGTGATTTCTCAGTTGGCTGGTATTCCTCGCTTCAAGCTCATGACAATCAGGCAACCGAGCTTCAATTTGCATACATTGCTGCCCTCAGATCCTCAGCATACAATCCCTCACCAGCTGCTGCAACGCCTTCTGATCACCAGCACCAGGCAGATATTCCATCGCCACTCTAGCCAGCTTCCTCGCCTCAGTCTTCTCATCCGTCGCCTTCAACGCTAGGGCAGTCCTGAAATAAATCTTTCCCATTTCCGTAGCTGCCAAGAAACCAGGTATGGCTTCAGTTTGAGGATCAAGGTCATCATCAGGATCCAGGCCCATTCCGATTCTCACAGTGTTGATAGTCCTCATGCCCCAGAAAATGCACTCTTCGTAGCTCTCCATCTTCAGATACACAAGGCATGTGTTGGCAACCAATTGCACTCGCAGAATCAAACGCTCCGCTTGGCCGACCTTTCCTTCGTAGGGTGCCTCTTTTAGCCTAACGTTGTAGAAGGCATCTCCATGTACGTGGCGATTTCTTCCAAATATCGTGATGTGTATCGCTTCCCAAGCTTTCTTGTACGTGTCCAACGCCGCACGATAGCGACCGGCTTGCAGCTCGGTATTGCCCTCACGTTTGAGCCGGGCGCACTCTCCTAAGCAGTGTTCCGCAGAAGGCAGTGGCTGGGCTAGCAAGGTCTTGAGCTCTGAAGCAATCTTAGGACTCGGCTCTGGGTCACCTCCCAGCGTCATCTGGCTGAGGTTCTTGACTTCCGCCCATGGGAGCAGAAGGCGTCGTTGGAGAGCCGGCGGGATGTGTTTCCGTCCAGCAGGGCTGAAAGGATCATTGAAACGCAGACTGAGGCGCAAATTGGGGTTGAGACTCGGGTGCGACAGGTCTGCGTAAAACCATGACCTCGTGAACTTGCTCACGTCGTCGATATGAATGATGAAGCATTCAAGGTCCGCCTCCGATGATATGTACCCCGGCGCATCTATACCAACATGGAGCATATAGTTCTTGAATTTTTGTGCGTATTCGTTCTGTATGATAATCGGGACGTGCCCTTCTGCCATCACATGCTCTTTTGATTGCGGCCATGGTGATTCGATTCGGACGAATGTGTTGAGGTCGTAGAAGACTTTGTGCGCTTCGTTGTATATTTGGCGGTTGATTTTGAAGAGCACAAAGGCTTTCGCGTAGTGGTATGTCACGTATTCATCCTCCTCATGCCGGCGGTATGTTTCTGGTTCGAAGATTAAGCTGTAGATGTGTTCGCGGATCTCCGGAGGGAGAGTGAGGAAGTGGGGCTTCGATTCCGATATGGTGGCCATGTCGAGAAGGCTTCGTGCGATCGAATGTAGGCGTGTCAGACAGGGTCAGAGAAGCGATCGCACGACCAGCGTGGCTCTGTGGCTCCTAGTGGTGAACAAAAAGTGTTTGACCGCATAGATACGGAGGTAGCACGATGTGGTAGGTTCCACCTTGCTTTGGTAAGCAGTGCTCTTTATGCCTCGGCTGCAGCAGCACAAAAATCTGCGCACATTTGTGCACTTGTGCAGCAGGTACAGACAGATCATAGACATGTACCCATTTTAAATCCAAAAGGGTTATTGAAACAACGAGGAAAATATCGTCAATTGATCTCTGGCACCAACTCAGGGAAATTTTAGAATTGGAATATCGATGCCCTATGGCACTAGTCTCATGTCTACGGAAAGATACGCAGACTTATGCACGACATTCCTCCTTCCCTGCGCTGATCGGCATATCTACAAGTGATGTCCATCGACTCCTCACTTCTCGAGCACATCATATGGTATCATCGACCACCTAGTCTGAAGCTTGTAGTTCTTCTATGATCAGTGGCTTTGCAAACATGCGTTTAACCTACCTCACATCGACTAGCTACGAGCAATCATACTAAGCTATCTCGGTCTGTTATCCTCACAAGTCGGGTTCAACATGGACGAGAAAGTGCCCGAAACCATACCTGTCTTAGACCTGTCCCTGGCAAAGGATCCAGATGGCAGATCGGAGCTACTCAAGCAACTTCACACAGCTCTGTTTGATGTTGGATTCCTCTACATCGTTAACCACGATGTTCCTGCCAGTACGATTACTCCTCTGGCGAGCTTGTTGCCTGACCTTTTTAACCTGCCAGCTGAGCAAAAGGCGTCCTTGACCAAGCTGAATAGCCCTCATTTCCTCGGTTACAGCGGCTTTGCCGAAGAGACCACTCTTGGAAAGCAAGATTTGAGAGAGCAGTTCGATTTTGCAACAGAGCTTCCGGCGATCTGGCAGGAACCCAAATCGCAAGAAGCAAAAAAAAACTCTTTATCGAAGCCCTCCGATGCCGCGTTAGCACCGAAAAGCAGTGGCGACGTTGCCGCTTTGAGAGACTTTACGCAGCTCTACTGGAGGCTGAGAGGGCCGAACCAGTGGCCCGACGAAGCACGTCTACCAGACTTCCGGACTGCGTTGACAGACTATCATGATCAAGTCGAAGCGCTTTCATACCGGTTCGTTCATCTGATAGAGGAGGCTTTCGGCATCCCGGTAGGAACATTCGATCACTTCTTTGGTCGCGATGAAGCATCTTCTCCAGAGGGGCTAGGCTATACCACTGCCACGGCCCACGATTATCTTCCGCCCCAACATCGCATTAAACTCCTTCGATACCCTCCTTCGCCTCCCGATACTCAAGGTGGCAGTCAAGGTGTGGGAGCCCATAAGGATAGCTCTGGCTGGCTCACATTTCTTTACCAAATTGGCAACGAGGAAGGTCTCGAAATTCTTTCTTCGTCTGGCGAATGGATTCGTGCCCGCCCTATCCCGAACAGTTTTGTAGTCAACTTCGGCAACGCATTCGAAGCTGCCACTGAAGGCGCAGTCAAAGCCACCATTCATCGCGTCATCGCTCCTGGTCCAGACAACAATGTACGCTACTCAATTCCCTTCTTCATGGGACTTCCGCTCGATATGACTGTAAGCGAGATCCGGGAACAAATTCCAGAGCATGTGAGAAAGCTACGATCAACTGCCGACTCCGGTGAAGAAATCAGCACTTTTCTGGATCCTCGCTGGGATAGTCTTGGTAAGAGTCAATTGCGTAAATGGATTCGGAGCCACAGGGAAATTGGTGAAAGGTGGTATGGGAAAGAGGTAGTGGATTACTACTCGCAGTAAGTATCCAGTTCGGCCATGGGTTAGCGATGTGGAAGTACATGATTGAAGCATGGCACTGTCGTAAAATGTAGTCATCGCCACATCGGGTTCACAACACATAACCTGATACATCTTCTTGCTGTCCTCAAGTTTCGCATACACAACCAAAACAGGGTGCTCGACATTGTTCAGGGCGTCAACCCTGTCGTTCAACACGTCGTGCCGCAGTCACTTTTCACTGTATTAAGACAAAACTTGGTCCGTCACACTCCAGGTGATCTTCTGTATTATTCATCGATGGCAAAACAAAAGAAAGCTTCTGCCCGGGGTCGAACCGGGGACCTTACCCGTATGGGTTTCCGTTCATCATCTTGCTGTAAACAACTAGTTGTGAAGGGTACGTGATAACCACTACACCACAGAAGCAATACCTGTCATTATTAACCAATGGCATGTTCGATTTCGAGCTTTTTTAAATATATACCTCAATTTTGAGGACGAATGGCAGCTCTGGAATCAAGTCGTCATTCCAATGCCTCCACTTCACATGTAGACGCCTTTCCCTGATGGGAAAACATGATTGAACGCAAAACACTTCGATCTCTAACAGCAACATCCATCCTATTACCCCTCCCGAAAATCAGAGGATCGTTCCACAAACCCCAAAAGTTCTCCTTCAGGATCGCAACCATGTCCACCTTCAACCTCCCAGAAACGAACCCACCATGCCCCGTCCGCCTAACAGACAACATAACCTAGGACCAACTACTATCTTACCCAGCATTCAAAACCTGGCACAAAACCATCCTCCACTCTCTATCCCTCCAATCAAACCCCACCCACGAATTCAACAAATCGCCCTACAAACTCCGCGAAATCACGCTCCAAAGCGTCGACTGGTTCGGCTCGGGCGACAAGAAACGCCTCGGATTCGTCAAATTCTAAGCTCAGATCACAAACGACAATGGAGAGTATCTCCCTGGTGCAGTATTCATGCGAGGTAGTTCGGTGGCGATGCTCCTCGTGCTGCAACCCGACGACGTGCCAGAAGCAGACGAGAGCGAGAAACACGTGCTCTTGACCGTGCAGCCGAGACTGGCAGCAGGCTCGCTCGCCTTCCCTGAGATCCCTGCCGGTATGCTCGACGACGCGGGCAGCTTCGCCGGTGGCGCAGCCAAGGAGATAGAAGAAGAGACAGGCCTGGTGGTCAAAGACGAGGATCTCATCGACATGACGGCCTTGGCTCTTCAAAACGACGACAGTCCAGAGCAGTTACAGAATGGCGTCTTCACTACTCCTGGTGCTTGCGATGAGTTTGTGCCAATTTTCTACTACCAGAAGAGACTACCAAGGAAGGAACTGGGCGAATTCAAGAGGCAAACTGACTGGTCTGCGAGATGGAGGTGAGAAGATCACGCTGAAAGTGGTCAAGCTGGACGACCTTTGGAAAGAGGGTGCTCGCGATGCGAAGACGTTGAGTGCTTGGGCGTTATACCAGGGTTTGAAGAAGGAAGGGAAGTTATAGATATTCGGGGAGCTCCAAGGCATGTGTACATACACTACAAATACATCCCAAGATCTTACACAAGAGGCACAGCCTCATTTTCGTACAAAAGCCAGCCGCGAAATCAACCTCCCCAGATGCTTTCAACGCCATCGCTATGCCAACATGATTAAAACAAAAAATTATCTCAGACCCTTTGCTTCACTAGATCTCAATCCATGCCAAATGGCTTCCATGTTCGCACATCGCGCTGGTCGCTAGATAGCGGCGCGTTCGAGCTTTCAGAGCGTTCAACGCTGCCAAGTGGCTCCCGTGTCCTCCCATCACGCTGTTCACTAGACAGCGGCGGGCTTGGACGTTCAGCGTGCTCAGAGGGTCCGGATTTCTCAGAACGTTCAGGGTGTTCAGAGCATTCGAGGAGCTCATTGAGCTGGGTCGGTTCAAAGCGTTCAGGGAGTTCAGAGCGCTCAGAACGTTCAGAACTGCCGTATATCTTCCGTACTCTCACATCGCGCTTATCACCAGATTCCGGGGGGCTCGAGCGCTCGGAGCGTTCAAAGCGCGCAGAGCGCAACAGTCGTCGTCTTCGATCTCGTCGTGCTGTTATCGCACGCGGACTTTCTCTATTTGCCGCCGACGCCAATAAATTGACGAGCTTGCGACCAAAGGCTTTCGATTCCTGCATCTGTGCCTCACGCCTTCGACTGCAAACGTCGTACCACTGTCTCAGGTAATGCAATTTTCTGGGTGTCTGCTTCACGTAGATAGCGTCGCCGTTGTCAAGATACTGAACTGGGCGTCTGGCGCGTCTGAGCACCCGCAGGAAACCTTGATCGATGTTCATTTTCTGGTCCAAAACCTCGGTGACGACCCAGTGCATGCCTCGCACGTGGCCGAGCGATGCATAACCAGCAAGCCAGACACTCATGGCAACAATGTCGAGGGGTTTGTCAGCTGACCACGTAGACTGCAAGATAGTTGTCAACAAGTTGATGCCGTTCTGCGCAAATCCGGCTCGGATCAACGTGTGAGCAGCGTGGATCCCCACATGATGCTTGATATGCAAGCCATTCAGCTCGTTCATGCGATAATACTCGATAACATCGCTACGCAGTTGCGATGCGCTTTGAGTGTCGACCAAGGGGGTGTGCCGAATCTGGTCGATGAGCAGGGGTCCCATGGCGCATGTGATATTCATGCCAGCATCACGAGCGGCTGACATCATGCTTTCTGCCTCGTGACGGTCACCGTTGATCCGCAAACTAGCATCCACAGCAATCTCCAGCACCAGTGGTGAAGCTGGCACGCCAACAGCATCCAGAGAATCTTGGTACATCTTCATAACCGAATCATACTGTCGACAGGACAGCTGTAGGACCATTTGCCTCTCGAGCATCTCGACTCCAAAAACCTCGGGAGTTGTGTCGACATCCGATGCGCCCGTTGCGCCGATCTCGTGTGAGGCGCTTGTCTCGTCCGAGGAGTCAATCTCGTACGAAGGACGAAGGTCTACGAAGCTGGACTCGAATGGGTTGGTTTCAGAGCTTGAATTCGCCATCGCACCACTCTCTTGGACTGTGGTGCGTCCAGACGCAGCAGGAGCTTCGTAGGGCTTTGCGGATTTGATGGATCCGGCCGCATCGTAAGCCTCGTCATCCTTGCCGGGAGTCCGTGTCTCCACTGCCGAGACTAGACCTCTCTCTCCACTGGTTTCTAGGGGTTGCGGGTCCGACAGAGCTGAAAAAGCATCGTGTTCGTACAACACCGGACTTTGTGACAGCGGCTCATCAGCTGTCATCAAATGTCCCTTGTCATAGAGCTGTCCATTCCATACATAGCCAGGTTTTGCAATAGTGTCAGACAACTTTTGATACAAAGTTTGACGTGTACGAATGATCGGGCCCATCCATGGTGCATTGACACCATGCAGCTTGCGAAGATCGAATGCGATTGTCTCGCGCACAACATTCAACAGCCCTTCGCCATGCAACGAAGGAGCCGCTTGGGCCAGATTACGACAGAACCAGATCACCAACACATGTGAATGTCGGAAGTCCAAATACCATGTCTTCATCAGCGCAGCTGCGATGCCAGCGTTCACCGTGACCTTCCTTTGCGCTACACCGGAGAACTCGATCCAGCGTTTCAGCGGCATGAAAGCCTTCTTGGAGACCAGGCTGGACATGAGGATCTCCCACGTTGATTGGTTGGGAGAGAATTGGAGCTCATTGATTGACATGGAGAGGAAATCCGACAGCTGTTGCGCACTGTGGCTGCGCGCGAAAAGATGCAACGCATTATTGTACGCTCGTTTCGTCGGAGGTGCCCAGTCCAAGTTCGTGGTGTCTTGTCTCAACGCCTCGAATAGCCGTCCGAAGGCCAACCAATTCTTTCGCTTCGCGAGAGCCAAGGCTGTCAACATCGCGATAGTACCATCTGTCCCGCCCTCGTTCAGTCTTGAAATTGCCTCGATGGCCTTGTCAGGCTGATTCGCGCTCAGTTCGATCTCAATCATTGCAACGTGCAAGGCTCGCGCATCAACATCGGCAGTTTCCTTGAGTTGTTCCAGGTGCTCCTCGTACCTGTGTCGCGTGTCGTCCAAGTTACGCGTGAATTTCCAATCTGCTCTCAAGATCGACGCAAGAGCAGCTATCTCATCACCCGCCACTGACGCTCGCAGTTCCGCGGGTATGAGTCGATAATAAAAGAAAAAATGCCGCTGCTTCTTCCCCACGAAAGAACGGCAGAGATATACGCAGCTTTGAGGACTCAACAGATGAAGTTTTGACAGTGCGCCATCGCGCGGATCTGCGAATAAACTTTCCAACATTCGTACAGCGCCTTCTTCAAAACACACCTTGACGAAAGCATCCTTTTGGTGGCTATTTTTCCCCTTGCTGCTGTAATCCTTGACCCTCAGCATCTGTGCACAGAGCGATAGATGACGGGCAGCAAGTGCCGCATCAAACAATTGGGTTTCAAGCTTGGATAACGCCGGATATCCAAACGAATTGAACAGAATCGGCCGACAGCTCATCGACATACAGAAGAGCTTGACAGCAGCCGGCAAGTGGCCATGGTCGACCAACTGTCCGCATTCTCGCTCAAGCATCTCAGCTAGTTCAGGATTTGAGACTCTGGGACTTACTTTGATGCTTTCGGTGAGTTGCTGGTACAAATCCACGTATTCATCAAGCGTGTCCAATTTCAGCGCCTCAGCGTGCAATCTGAGTTTGACGCTTAGCTTTTTGGCCAATGAAGCCTTGTGGTACGTGGTAGTGGCGAAAAGATCTTCGTAAAACTTCATGGTCCTCTCTGGTTCCAGCTTGCGAGCGATTTGTTGAAAAGATGCCGCAACGTTGTAAAGATCGTCGATGCTTAGTTCGTTTACACTCATCTTCCAGAGTAAGAGCGCCTGTATCGATTTAGATGAGACGCCCGAATCAAGCGAGAGACGCAGTAGCTCATTCGCAATTTGAAGCGCATGTTGTTTGCTCGGCTTGAATACAGCGTCAGGATTGACTTTGTCGAAGAAACTGTCAACGTCTCGAGCAAGAGTCTCCGGGGGTATGGTCTGTTCGGTGCCAAGTCGTCCGTTCCATAAGTGATGTGTGTCAAAGGACTTGATCATTGTATCGTAGTCCTCGCCAGGATTGTGGTATGCTTTACCTCCTTCGGTAGCATGGAAGGGCTTCCGTCTGCGGAACTCGGCTTCCAGATCGCCATCGAGCGGAACGCCATAATGCATAGGCCGTTTGTATGACATCCAGTACCACGACTTGGTCTTATCATCATCCTTCAAGCTAATGTCCTCGCTTGGAGCTTCCGGTCGCGGCCCTTGAGGTTTCCAAAGTGTTGAAGATATTGGTGTTGTCCGTGCCTGGTTGTCGCTGTGCGCATCCAATTTTCCTCTCGCCACTGGTTCCCGATTACCATGCTGTTCGACAAACTCCGGTCTGTCATTACGTTTGCGCCTCTTACTCTTCTTGTGGTTCCCTTCAATCAGTCGCCCATATTCCTCTTCCACCACGCTGGGCAACTCCGGCATCTTCGCCCCTCCATGATTCTCCAGCTTCTCAGCCTTCGTCGAATCGGTCTCAGCATCAATCTGTGTCGGACTCCCATTCGCAGCCTCCTGGTCGAACCATCCAAAATCCTCCTCGAAGTCTCGCCTCTTCACAGCAGCGGCCGCCGCTCCATGCGCGTAGCGCGGACTTTGTCGTATCCGTTTGGCATTGTCGGCGATTTTCTGGACTATCTGGGTGCGGCGTCTTCGTTCTTCAGCACACAAGGCTCCGATTCCAACAGCGGTGCCGGAAGATATGTAGGCGAGTTGGTAGAGGACGCGGAGGGTCGCCGCTGAGGGAGCGCGAGGTCGGGTCGGGGATTTGAGCATTGCCAATGGGCCATGGCAATATTGTGTTGTCTTAGGAGATAGTCATGACGGTCGGCGGTATTTGGCGCGGTCCAGGGTGTGATTGATGTCTTGATCGCGGAATCTCAGAATGTTAGGCTCAAGATCTAAGGATGGCGGATTAAAGTTCGCCGCGAATTCCCCGATCGAGCTATTTTGACTTCGACGAGGTCATAGACATCATGGTTTTTTGGGCATACGCGTGACAAAAGAATATGTCTTCAATGGCTCCGTGACTTTGGCTTGATTTTTGCAGTCATTCAGAATATTCTTTAGAGTGGGCCGCCCATGAGAACTTCTTCATATGGCGGGATACCTTTCTTGAACCCTGCATACACCCCCGGCGAACGCCGCCGCGATGTGCAATTATACCTACATTTATCGTGGACTTGACTTGTGATCTATCAGGTCCATTATTTCACAGCACACCATCCGAGACAGAATCCAATCACACCAAACAAATATCTCCATTTTCTACCCTAAGATCCAGACCGCTTTCTAAATCCTGAATATCTCGCGGGGGTATCACAAAGAATGAAAAAACAAACAGCCAGCCAAACCCTCCCAGAAAATCAAAGACCCATCACCACATAACCTTACTGCGCCTTACCCTCCTGCTTCGCCATCCTTAACCTCATCATCTCCTCCGCGTGCCGCGCCATATACGACTCGCCCAAGGAGCCCGCCGTGAAAGACCCTTTACTCACCGGCCGCACATAACTCGAGCCGTATATTCCCGTTTCATCGGCGTTCGTCGCCGCACGCGTGTAGTCCTTGCCGATGTAGCCTGGGTCTCTAATTACGGAAGGGCGGCGGAAACCGGGGTTTGTCGGCTGTTGGGAGGCTTTGACGGATTCCGGGCGGAACTCGATGTGCTCCGTCTCGTTCTCGTCGTCGGGATCAGGGTCGGTGTGTGTTTCTTCTACGGTGTACAGGTCGTCTTCATCGATGTCTCGTCCTGAGGCTGAATTTTGCGGTGGTGTGGGTTTTGGCGAGGGGGTGTGGGAGACGCGGCCTGCGATGCCGGTGCCTATGTCTTCTTCGAATTCGTCGTCGAGGCTGAAGGAGGGGAATTTCTCGGTTTCTGTTTCGTCGGGTTCTTCCATGTGCCAGAATTCGCCGATGTCGTCGCCGGGGAATTGTGATTGTGAGGGTTTAGGCGCCTGTTGTGATCGTGCTGCGTTTGTTTGCTGTTCGTGGAGGGCTTTTAGTCCGCCCACTGCTGAGCCATTGGGGGATTTTGGCTTGCTCAGATCTGTTGTGACTACAAATTGTTGTGCAGCGTGGACTGGCGAACTAGAGGCGGGCGAAGAGCCCTGTGAGGATGGCGGCGTCGTACGCTTCCTTGAATGTGACGGAAGGTTGCTAATGGTCATCAAGAGCGGCACATTATCAGATGGCGCAACAATAGAGTCGCCGACCGCTAGCGACACGCGCTTTCGTTTGGGCCTGTGTTGATCGGAAGACCCCTTCATAGCCGAGACGAGCTTCCCGTCTACAGAAGAGCCAGAAGATGAAGTGCGTTGTGATAATTGCAAGTGAGCGGGTCGCTTCGGATGTGCCTGTGGTCCTGTCGCGCCGGTGTCCGAGTTCGCTCGCTGCATTGCTATACTAGCAGCCTTGAATTCTTTGTCTGTGACGCCCATCTCCGGATCTGAGGCTGTCCTTGCGATTCTGCGCGCCCTTTCGTCTTCACTTGTTTCTAGCGCTGGTAGGAATTGAGGCGTGAAGACGCCAACAAACCCTCCGCGATCATCGCTCGTTCGGTGATCGTCCATACTAGCTACGGCCGTCGTACTTGGTGCAGAAGTGGAGGCATCGTCGCCCTCGATGGCATTGTTGTCCGAGTCGCGCCGTGATCCTTTGCGTAGAAGCGTGTCCACGGCAGACAAAGCCGACTTGTCACCAGCCTGCTGCTGGGCTTCCTCTGCGGACGCCCGCCTTCGTTGTTGCGCGTCGGCAGCGTCGGTATTTGTTTGTGTGGCACGGTACTGAGTCTTCAGGTCCTTCTCGAACTGACGGTAGTCGCGGTCCTTGGCGGCGATGTACTTGTGGATTGACTCGTCGAGCTGTTTGCGCTTCTGCTCCAGCTGGTCTAGGTATTCCTGGGGCAGGCCGGCCTCGGCGAGCGACTTGCGAAAGGATGCGCGCCTGGCGAGAGGTTCGCGTCCGGCGGTTTCAGCCATTTGAGTGTAGCAGCGTGTCCGGGGGCTCGCATGTGATTGTGTGTGTGTTGCGATATGGCCGGACGGGTGCGACGGCGAGCAGCGCGGCGGTGATACTAGGTAGGAAGGCTCAAGGTGGACGGCAACGGCGTGTGCGGATGAGCCGGCAGACAGCGATATTCTGCTGCACTGCACGGCACAGATATCGATATCGATACTGATCGGGAGACGATGACAGCAGCAGCAGTCCGCTACCGTTTGGCTGGGACGGGCGTAGTCAGTAGTAGTGTGATAAGGTGACTACTACTGGTGGGAGAGAAGTACAGTGACAGCCGAGCAGGCCTGACGGTTTGTGGCGGCAAATAGCAATTACGCGTGGCGTATTGTCTAAAAGATAGACGGTGGACCACTGTAAAGTCTAGAACTTCTGGCGACAGTAGTCGAAAGCTTCGCCCGCCAGCTTTACTTCTCTCAGCCCTCTGCCCCTCTCGGGCCCCTCAATTATACGGAGGATATCGCATGCTTTCCTCTTGTTCCCATGGGCAATGTACGTCAGGTTCACTCGTCCCAGTCTTGTCGCTGGAGGGTACGGTTGATCACACTTTATATACATATATGCGCTGGCAGGAGCTGGGCGACATGACACATGATGTCTCGGGCGCACATTGCGATGGACATGACCTTGCCCGTTGGCGGCGAAGGAAGGCAAGAGGGCCGCGGGTTGCAAAATAGGCATTACATGGGCGAAGCATGGCTCTGCATGGATGGCACACCGATAAATTGCCTTGCATCGATCATGCGACGTGCAAAAGCGCCGCACTTTCTTGACGCGGCGCCAGTGAAAGGCACCAAGAAAGGATAATCATGATGCCAATAGACATCAGGGCCGGAGTACGACACCGACTTTTCAACCCCTCTTGCGGCTTGCGAGGATAATGCGGATAGACGTGAGCATGCACACCGAGTTCTCGGAGTGTGTACATCACGCTCATGCGCTTGTGAGGCGTGTTGTTCTCGTGAGACAATTATTCGCGAAGGATCAAGATGGACTTCAGAGAAGAACCTCGGCTCGACGAATGCAGCGAACGAAGTGATCTTGTGGGGACAGCCACATGGCCACATGGCATTCATTAATATTGTGTATGGGGTACCTTGTGTTCGAACATAGGAGTACAAGACGTTGCTGCCAGTTTTATCGCGCAGCTGCGGCAGTTGATAAGGTATCCAGGAGGTACCTCTACCAGCCTTGCCATTCAAGGATCTTCCATCTTGCAGGCCAACGTTCGTAACCGGGTCCGGGTCCAAGTCCGTAGAGAAACAGAAACCGATGCTGCATGATCTAAAAATGATGAATATTACCGTAGGAGGTGTGCTGACTGGGACGAGCCTGTGATCGGGATTCTTCTGGTCTTTTGCTGTGCTCCAGATACAAATGGTGTTGGCTGAGGTCGAATAGCTTCAGAGAAGAAATCTGGAAACCATGCAGATCGACGTGACTTGCAATAGGGCATCCGTGGCTGACAGACGGTGGTTTCATGTCAACTTGGAGGCTTTGGCGTAGGTTCTGCCTTCCGATTCGACCTCAGGTCTGTGCTTTGCGCATAGCATGCAAGAACACGTGCAAGCCAAACCACCGCCTGTCAGCTATACCTCCTGCCATACGCCAACAACGAGTGGCATTTGCATGCAGACGACTTCGCATAGGCGCCATGCCCGAGAAGTCTAGATAATCAAGCTCCAAACTCAAAGCCATCCACCCCTGCTCACTCACACCTTTGTTTCTCAGTTGGGACAGCCACCTTTGCAGCAACCACCTCTGACACTACTAGATACGGTGCATCGCGACTTGTGCCGTCTCAATTATAACTATCTGACTCACGCGCCGGCCACATTGGAGAAGCCGTGGCGCATTCTAGAAGCACCATTCAAAAAGACGAAAAGTGCATGCCTCGGAGTCAGGGCCGATGAAAGCACCACCAAAATACCCATTCATTCGCTCGGCTCTCTTCCACCAGCGACTGCTCACTAGCCTCGATTGCTCTCTGGTACGTCACGCTCAGATCGGCATCATCGATCAGGCAGTGCACTTGAGTGTAAGTGTGAAAACGTACGGCGAGACTGCAGAAATCTGCCTGCCAACGTCTCACACGCTATACTGCGAGCAGGCCTACCACTTCCATTTGCAGGGCCCGCAGTTCAGACGACGACGCCACTCAACCCGCATTAGTCTTTCGCCCTGGACCGATTGGCGCACGGCTCCAACTTTTGAGCCTGCGATTCAGCCCACCCTTTGACTGCTACCCCAAAGGCGCAACATACTAACGTGACACCCACTGTCTACGGAAGACATCTCTCGAGGACATTACTGCGTGCGACTTCTATCCCTGGATCTCTACCCCTCAATTTGCTGCGGCCACAAATGCGTCGCCTCTTAACGAGTGCTTTCTAAGCAATTATATGTTCAAAAGTGCGCCGTGCAGCCAACCATATTTTGAGGGCCCCGACACGCCATTGCTCTGCTCAGCGACACTCAAAAGCTGCACTTGTGCTTCTGCTTTCTATCTCACGCTGCTATGATGGCTTCCATGCGGGAGTCTGTAGACTCGAGCGAAGGCTCATCACAGCGTCGCGAGAGGGCCGCTATCGCAGCGCAGGCTTGCCAGACATGTCGCAATCGCAAAAGCAAGTGCGATGAACAGAGGCCCAAATGCGGTCTTTGCCGTCGACTGAACGTAACTTGCCAGTACCGAGAGCCTATGCCCACGAAGAAGGACAAAACAATGGTGCACATTCTCGATGCGCTGACAAGACTGGAAACCAAATTCGACAATCTTGCAATTGACCAGAGCACTGCATCCACACCCGGTACGGTAGGCAGACTCTACAGTACAAACACCCCAAGCTCAAAGTCCTCTGAAACCGCAACTCATAAAACCGACGCCACATTCTCTCAAAAGAACTCCTCGACACTCGCGCAGTCGTATGACCACTTAACTGTGCCCCACAAAGTCATACTTTGGCCAACCATCTACATTCACCTCATAAATTCGGGCCACCACACCGCCTCTGATCTGCAGTACATCCTCCAAGAGGGTACGCCCTGGTTCATCCGGATTGAACTTGCGAAACACCCGAAATCCCTTCCATTCGACCCTGGTCTTCGGAGCGTGCGAATTGATACGCCTCCATCAAATGACGGCTTCTCGAGCAGATACGCATTCCCGACTTTGACGATACAACAGATCAAAGAGTACACGGACGCCTACTTCAACACATTCAACATACTCTGTCCCATACTCAATCAAGATGCCTTCACCAATGATGTTGTCACACGACTACTGCGTGAGGGCTACGCCGATGGAGATGCGGACAGCGTGTTGGTACTAATGGTTTTCGCATTGGGTCAGGTGGCGATCGAAGGCGTGTACGGGAACCCGATATCCTCTCCAGATGGCGTGGCGAGCGGTTTCAGGGGTGGAAGCATCGATAAGCCTCCCGGACTCGAAATATTCAACGAAGCAAGGCGGCGACTGGGATTTGTTGTGAACATGTGCACCTTGGAGAATGTACAGATCCTGTTGTTGCAAGCAACATACTACGAGTCTAACTCCAGGCACCTGGACTTCTGGCGCAGTACTACGGCGGCATCCATGGCGTGCCAAGTACTCATTAAATGCCAGGACGTCGACTGGTCGACCCAAACCGGCGATATGATCAAGCGCGCATACTGGGCGTGCATCCTTAGCGAGGACCTCTATCATCTGGACTTGGACTTGCCTCAGACGGGCATTCACACGATGGAGGACGAAGTGCCTCTGCCATACTTCCACGAAGCGCACGATGCACAAGGCAAGGCTCATAGTCCAGATGATCGTTCGCACTTCCAATACCATTTTCTTGCCATGATTGCGCTGCGGAGACTGATCGCACGCATACATGGCGTCATTCACGAATGTCAGTAGTCCCGTTCACACTCACAGTAACCCACTAACCCATATTTTTCCAGCTTCGGTCACCCAAGCAGAGTCTTCCGACGATTACGGCGGGCCTCCAGTGCCTGTCATCCGCGAGATGGCCCGTCAACTGGACTCTTGGCGATCTCTTCTTCCAAGGCCACTTCAGTGGCTGGACAGTGACATGCTGGACTTCCCCAACACCGATCCCACTAGCCGTCGACCCAACGAGCCACTATTCTCTCCAGATCAAGGAACCGTGCCCATCGGCCACCGTTTCAATCTTGACATTGTCACGGCCCAGCTCCGCACGCGATTCTACTACGCCCGCTTCATGATGTTCCGGCCGTTTGTGTACAAAGCGCTGCACTTTCCGGAACTCATGACAGCCGATGATGCAAGCTGCTGTGCCTTGGCCATTCAATCTGCCTGCTTGTGGCCCTTGTCGATGGCACCACCCAAGAACAAGAAGAGACTGGTGCCACACCTGTTCACCTGGACGCAAAACTTCATGGGTATCCTCTTGATCTTGCGCATGACCCGTGAGAGCGGAGTGCTCAGGCAGATCTGCGACGAGTCGATCAAGACCGAAGACCTGCAGCGGACCGCAGCTCTGATGCTGGACTGGATCCGGGATGTGAAGCAACTGGACGGCATCGCAGAATGGAGCTGGGGGATCCTTCAGCCGTTGTTCGATGGAGGTCGAGCGCTGTAGAGTGAGGTGGAAGAAACAAAAAAAAAAACGACATTCATTCAAAGGGAGTTTATGATTGCATGCTTTGGGGAGGAGGCCCGACTAGAAGCAAATCGAAGGACATCCCCTTCTCCGTGTACACGAAAAGCAACAGATCAGGAGAAGGGCACGACATGGGTTCACACTTTTAGCGATGGCGTTGCATTGAAAGAGGGGCCAAAATTAACGAAATCATGGGTATGATCCTAGAAGAGACTCTGGATGCACAGAGCTATGAGGATTCTTCCCACATTCCCTCGACTGTAGATAGATAGCGTATCATATGCCTTTATCTTGGCGTGTATAGAGTAGTGCTGTATCGTTTTCGAAGTCGTATTGTAAGCTGTGATATTTATTTTATGTTGATGTGTCAGCTTTCTGTCAACGACCCCACGCCGCCCCGCGCTGCTGCTACTGCTGCGTCGCACGCGCTCTCTTCCAGGCGAGGAGCGTGTGACGCGAGGCGATTCGCGAAGAGAGTCACCTTTTGCCTGGAGCCTTGTGGGATAAGTACATTCTTCTGTCTCGCCGCCAACCTTGTCTCCTCACTCATCACATTACAACCACACATCCTCCGCGCACACTCCCACCATGGCCGAACCCAGCAACGGCGCCGCCGCGCCAGAAACAGAGACACCCATAGTGGCAGACGCTGCAACGGCACAAGAAAGCACAGCTCCCGAGAGCACCGAGTCGAAATCGAGTACACCTCATAGTAATCGCACGGGCTGGGATGGGAAGTTGAGGCTCAACAGCGAGAAACAGGCGGTGCTGGCGAATCCGGAAGCGTTGGAGGACTCCGACTACGAAGATGAGGATGCGCCGCCTGTGGACCAGATTGCTGCGGACGAGGGTACGTTGGAGTGAAATGTGCTGGTGTGAAAAGAGATGGACATGAGGCTGATACAGTATGCTTGCAGATCTGCTCGACGAGGAAGACCCAGACACAGAGGTATGTCTTTGCTGATCGTGTTATAAGTTTCCTAAGGCATGGACTGATCAAGTACCTGCGTACTCACAGGAGATCGACGCACAACATTCGCGCATAGCAGACATACCCAGCCTGCGTCTCGAGCGCTTCAAGAACCTCCGCAGGCTGTGTCTCCGCCAAAATAGCGTGCAAAGGATCGAGCTCCCCGAATCTCTCGCGCCTCAACTCGTTGAACTCGAATTCTACGACAACCTGATCAAGCACACCGACGGCCTCGAAGCCTGCACCAACCTCACCACCCTCGACCTCAGCTACAACAAGCTGAAACACATCAAGCACGTCGAGACCCTCACCAAACTCACGCACATCTACTTCGTGCAAAACCGCATCTCGCGCATCGAAAACCTCTCCACCCTCACAAACCTAACCTACCTCGAACTCGGTGCCAACCGCATCTCCGAAATCGACGGCATCGACACCCTCACAAACCTCACCTCCCTCTGGCTCGGCCAGAACCGCATCAGCGAGCTGAAAAACCTCTCCACCCTCACAAACCTCCGCACCCTCTCCATCCAAGCCAACCGCCTCACCTCCCTCTCCGGCATCGAAACCCTCCCGCAACTCACAGAACTCTACGTCTCCGACAACAAAATCCCCTCTCTCGCGCCGCTAGCGCAAAACACCCAGCTCGAAATCCTCGACTTCCAGTCCAACCCCATCACCTCGCTCGAGGGCCTCGAGAACCTCGCGAAGCTCGAGAACGTCTGGGCCAGCAACTGCCAGGTTGCCGATTTCCGCGAGATCGAACGCGCGCTGCGCGACAAGGAGAGTTTGGAGGAAGTCTACTTCGAGGGCAATCCCGTGCAGAAGCGCGAGCCGGTGCTGTATAGGAACAAGCTGCGGCTAGCGCTGCCGCAGGTGGCGAAGATCGATGCTTGTGAGTTGTATCTGGCCCCTCTTGCTATCCCAAGATGTTTTGTCTTACTGACGATAATTTTTCTGCAACAGCGTACGTCAAAGTCACCTGAAAAGGCTGAAGTTGAAAACATACATTTCCAAACATCGATGGGGAGTGATGAGCAAGACAAGCGACATGAGCAGATACGAAGATAGGGCATGGCACTTTGCCGGCGTTTTGGGAAGGACGAGAAAGGACGAGAACCGAGCATTAGCACTATCACGTGTGGCATACTGTAGCCACAACAGACGACGGCGTCTCACGATGAAAAATGAAAAAGAATACGCTTTCGCCGAATCGATTTCAAACGTTACGTGAAACTCATTATAGGTATCACAAGAAAAGCGAGCATTTGAAAAAGGAGACACCTACATGTCTCTAACGGAAGGCAATCGTCAAGAAGTTTGATGTGATTTCTCTCCGTTTGCTACTTTCCAACCTAATTACTAGCAAAAAGGAAGGAGTGCAACGCATGTGGTTCGGTAAGAAGTCTTCCGGTCCGTGTGCAGTGTGAGTAAACCAAAGCCAAAGCCAAGAACTCGGCAATAGCAAAGAGCACCTCAAGTTGCCTCAATCGCCGTCCTGGTGGACATTTGTGCAACAGAAAACAAGAAAACAAAAACGCCAGTCTCAATGCCCTGTTGTGCTCTCATCTGTCGTGAGGCAATGCTGAAGCGCCATCTGCTAAACGCCGTGGAGGCTCTGTCGTGGCCAAAAAGTCAAAAGAAAAAGCAAGAAAGCAAGCAAAGACCCCATCCCATTCTATCGCAGAGTTGGTTGTTGTTTTCAAGAGTGAGTTTGGTCATAGTAGGGTTTGTATCGTCAAGGCGAAATGTTTCCAAAGCCATGGATACAGACTCGAATGACATACTAGCCAGAACCGGTTGGGTTTGAATGTAAACTCGTCAGCAGGACTGTGAGGGACTTGCGGTCCAGTTCGCCAGTGTCCGGTGTCGAATTTGCTCAAACACCCATGGTGAAGTCGTGCTCGATGCCGGGAGTGACGGAGGCCATGAACTTGAGGAAGACCACGAGATACTGGTCGACGCGGATGGCGTTGTCGTCCTCCTCGTTCTTATCGTCCAGAACCTCCCACTCGCCATCGCCATCCTTGCTGGAAGCAGACTTGCTGGGAGAGGCCTTGTTGATGTCAAGGGCGGAAGTCTGATCGACGAGGCCCTCCATGCCGGCACTGAAGCCCTTCTCACCGTGCTTGATCTTGGTGAGGCGAAGCTTGAGAGCGGCGTCGGCGCGGTCAAGCAGGACCTTCATGACGCTGGCGTGGCGGCAGGGGTGAACGCTGGCGGTCTTGATCGGCGGAGAAGCGAAGACAAAGTCCTCGAGGGTGACGGTCTTGTCCTTGTAGTCGCCAACAATGTCCTCCATCATGGCCATCGGCGGGAGGGGCTGGTTGGTGATGGCGTCGTAGCCAGAGAGGTAGAGGCGCGGGGTGCGGTAGTAGGGAGAGTAAGTGATGTAGAGGGTGTAGGTGCGCAAGCTGTAAGAGAAGTCAGTGAGTTGCGCGCGCGCACGATCAGTGAGGGAAAGATGAGCATACCCCTTGTCGCCCTTGCTGCCACTGTGGTCACGGATGATGGCCTCGTCGTCATCCTCGTCATCCATATCGGGTATCTCCTCCTCGTCCTCGACCTTGTCGCCCACCTCGCCCGCGTCGTCGACAGTTCTAACGTCGTACTCGGAGCCCTTTCCAGCGTCCTTGTTGTCACCGCCGGCCTTGAGCCAGCCATCGTCTTCGTCTCCGGCCTCGCCGCCCGGACCCTTCAGCATGTCGCGGACGATCTGGTCTTCGCCATCGGCGGCACCAGCGAAGTCCTCGGCCTTGATGCGACGCTTGCAGGGCACGCCGCGAGTCATTAGGTACTGCTTGCCGGCCGGGAAGTAGGTGACGCGCTTGTCGGGGGTGGCGGCATCGGCCCAGGCCCAGGAGGGGAAGCGGTGGACGAGGAAGTCGCCGGCAAGCTGGAACTCTTCCGGAGTGATCTGGCCGGTCTGGCGGAAGTCGGAGTTGTGGTTGAGGGGCGCGAAGCGATCGCGCAGCGGGTCGATGAAGGTGTGGATGAGGTTCTGCATGTTTGCGGTGCTGTAGTGAGTAGGTTGTTGCGTTGTGGTGTAACAGGTGAGGATTAGCGGAAGGCCACGCAGATTGCGCTGAGTGAGTGATGCGAGGTCGTTGGCAGTGGTCAGGATGGTTGTGACGGGCACGCTCAAGACAGCAGACTCGCACGATGACTCTATGGGTATGGGAGAGAGTGGCAGCGCGTGAGAGAGTGACTTAGGTGTGTGGGTGTGGGTGTGGGTGTGGGTATTGCTTTGTCGTGTCGAGTGTCACGGTCAAAGGTGTGCGAGTGGAGTGTGTGAGTGAGTGAGTGGCAGCCTGACGACTTGAGCTCGTGCTGATCTGCTGCCTTATCGCCCGCCTTATCGCTGCCCCGCACGCGCTCTGACGTACATCAACAAAGACCCTGATGGACATCAACATATAACCCTAAACCCTAACGATACTCCCTCCGGCATCATGATCGATGAATGCTTTCTTTCCATTGCATACGCTCCATACTTGATCTGTCCTTCTAAGATAGATAGTCCAAGCAGAAACCAGCTG